>Ga0207991_1000797_pt1 | contig 20766 bp, 17 predicted proteins | sample ETN07SmetaG_FD_185786 | JGI IMG/M metagenome (GOLD analysis project Ga0207991, IMG submission 185786) | Marine microbial and viral communities from oxygen minimum zone, Eastern Pacific Ocean - ETNP2014F14-07SV275 (SPAdes) (version 2) | ecosystem: Environmental > Aquatic > Marine > Oceanic ... | reverse complement strand
GCCGAGGCATCGGTAGGGCGATCGCCAGGACGTTGGCTGCGGAGGGCGTGTCGGTAGTGGTGGCGGCCCGCGGCCAGGAGGCGCTCGATGCTACGGCGGCGGAGCTGGCGGCCGAAACGGGATCGAAGGTGGTCGGCGTGGTTGTCGATACAGGGTCGAACGCTGGCGTTCGGAATCTTGTCGCCGAAGCGAAAAACTTGCTCGGCGGCATCGATATCCTCGTCAACTGCGCGGCGCGGCCCGGTGGTCAGGGTGCTGTTCCAACCCTTGCTGAAATCACCGAGGAAGAGTTCAACGATCACATGAACGTCAAGGTGATGGGTTACCTGCGCTGTGCCCGCGAGGTCGCGCCCCTGATGATCGAACAGGGCTGGGGCCGCATCATCAACATCTCGGGGATGGCGTCCCGAAACTCGGGGACGGTGATCGGTTCTATGCGCAACGTCGCGGTGTCGGCAATGACCAAGAACCTCGCCGACGAACTTGGCTCGCACGGCATCAACGTGACAGTGGTTCACCCCGGCATGACTCGCACCGAAGCCACGGCTGGAGTGGTGGCGAGGCGCGCTGAGGCGGCGGGAGTCAGCGAGTCTGAGATGGAGGAGCAGATGGCGCAGGGGAACTCGGTGCGCACGATCATCGACGCTTCCGACATCGCATACGTGGTTACGATGCTCGCTTCACCGTTGTCGATAGCCATCACCGGCGACAGTATCGCGGCGGGCGGCGGAGTGGGTACTGCTATTCACTACTGATCACCATCGCTGAATTTCAGATCGTGTGTCTGGCACCCGGTGAGCACGTATTATTGATGCGCTCCGGGGCCGACGCCCGTTCAGTTTCCCCGGAATTCGATTTCGATATTTCATTTCGCACGAGGATGCCCGACCGATGACCAAGCTTGCCGCAAACCTTTCGATGATGTTCACCGAGGTCGATATGCTCGACCGGTTCGGGGCAGCGGCAAATGCCGGGTTCAAGGGCGTCGAGTATCTCTTCCCGTACGACTATCCAGCAGAGCAGATCAGGGAAAAACTCGATCAGAACGGCCTGGAACAGGTGCTGTTCGACTTTCCGGCTGGCGACTGGGCGGCGGGTGAGCGCGGCATCGCGGCACTGCCCGACCGTGTCGGGGAGTTTCAGGACGGGATAGGCACGGCGGTTGAATACGCGAAGGCGCTTGGTTGCGAACGGCTGACCGTTCTTGCAGGTAAGTCTGCGCCGGGCGTTAGCGGAACAAATATTCAGGAAACCCTGATCGACAATCTCAAGTTCGCCGCAAACGCGGTTTCCGGTACGAATATCACTGTGTTGCTCGAAGCGATCAACACGATCGACATTCCCGGCTACTCGGTTTTCAGGACCAGCCAGAGCCGGGATGCGGTCGAGGCTGCCGGATCGCCGAGTGTGAAGGTCCAGTACGACATTTACCACATGCAGATCATGGAAGGCGACGTGACGCGCACGATCGACGCTAACTTCGATGTGATCGGCCATTACCAGCTTGCCGACAACCCGGGTCGCCACGAGCCTGGCACAGGTGAATTGAACTACGACTTCCTGCTGCCTTATCTTGACGAAAAGGGGTACGGTGGCTGGGTCGGCTGCGAGTACGCCCCGGCTGGCGATACGGTGGCGGGTCTTGGCTGGGCGGCTAAGTACCTGTAATTTCGCCTGAGCCTTTACCGCGTTAAGAGAGATACGATCGATTGCGCCTGATTCGGGCGCCTGTGTGATAAATCAGCGCCAGCACGGAAGGTTCGTGCTGCCAGATTATGGAAAAAATGCCTAAGTTCGAAGCAAATCTTCAGTGGATGTTCAACGAATACGAGTTGCTCGACCGCTACGACGCGGCGGCGCAGGCAGGGTTCAAGGGGGTCGAGCTACAGGCGCCTTACTCAGCCCCTGTTGAGCAGATTGTCGAACGACTCGAGAGGAACAGCCTGAAGCACGTCATCATCAACTCGCCGGTGGCCGATCCCGACTCCGGCAAAAACAACATTGCCCTTCGCCCCGACCGGCGCGACCTGTACATGGAACGGACTGCCCAGGCGGTCGAATACGCGTCCGCCCTCGGGTGCATCGGTGTGAATATCGGCGTCGGTCCGCTCGATGACTTAGACCCTGACGAAGCTCGAACCACCCTCGTTGCGAATATGCGCCACGCGGCGGAGGAGCTTGGCAAAGTGGGGGTTGTGGCGCTGGTCGAAGCGATCAACACTCGGGACCAGCCGGGATTTTTCGTAAACACAACCGCACAGTCGCTCGGTGTTATCGCAGAGGCGAATCACCCGAATCTTGCCGTGTTGTACGACTTTTACCATATGCAGATAATGGAGGGCGACCTGGCGCTGACCGTCAAAGAAAACCTTGCTTCGATCAAGCATATCCAGATCGCCGACAACCCGTTCCGCCACGAGCCGGGGACCGGCGAGATTAACTACGACTTCCTGCTGCCGTACCTCGACGAGATCGGCTACGAAGGCTGGGTCGGCTGCGAGTATGGTCCGAGTGGCGACACCGTAGATACACTCGGCTGGGCGTCGGAGTGGCTTTAGTATTTACTCCGTAGTTGGCTTCAAGCTCCGATTCGCCTCGAGCCAGTTCGATTAGCAACCTGCAGCGACCCCGAAAACGCAGAACAGTGAACACAAACGATGTAGCCCGGTTCGACAGTGAAGATGCACCGCTGCGTGCCGATATTCGGCGCATGGGCGACATGCTGGGTGAAACCCTGCAGGCGCTGTGGGGCGATGAGTTGTTTGAGCTTGTCGAGTATGTGCGGTCGGCGACCCGTTCGTTCAGGGATTCCGAAGATCGGGAGTTGCGGGACGAGCTGATCGCGAAGCTCGATGGAAGTTCGCTCTGGCTGGTGATCCGGCTCGTACGGGCGTTCACCAGTTACTTCCATCTTGCGAACGTTGCCGAGCAGCACCACCGAATCGAATTCAAGGGCGTTGCCGGAGCCCGGCGAGAGTGGCTTGAAGAGGCGTTCGACCGTATTCGTGAGGCGGGCGTTTCAGTTGACGAGATTAGCGAGTTGATCGACCGGCTGGAAGTTCGCCCTGTCTACACCGCTCACCCTACGGAGGCCGCGCGGCGGTCAATCCTCACCAAGTTGCGACGGGTGGGAGAACTCCTTGAAAAGCGCTCTAACCCGAGGTTGCTGGAATCGGAATTAAGGCGCATCGACAGGAGGCTGGCTGAGGTTATTGAGGAGGTGCTTCAGACCGACGAGTTGCGGCATCAACGGCCACTGCCGATCGACGAGGCCCGCAACATCATCTTTTACATGGAGGATATGTTTGGCTCGGCCATTGCCGACGTGCAGGAAGCGCTTGATGAGCAGCTTGCAACGTTTGGCATCTCGAAGTCGCCGACGCTGCGACCACTGCGGTTCGGGACGTGGGTGGGTGGCGATCGCGATGGCAATCCGAATGTGACACATGAGCTGACCCGGCAGATCCTTGACCTTCAGCACGAGCGGGCACTGAAGCTATTCGCGCCGGCAGTGGCCGAACTGGCGCAGACGCTGAGCCAGTCGACTCGCATCGTCGAGATAAGCGAAGAGTTGACCGATTCGCTGGAGAACGACCGGCGGGAACTGCCCGGTGTATGGGAAGAGTTCAGGAGGCTTGACGAAGAAGAGCCTTATCGTCTGAAGTGCGCATATATGTACGAACGGCTCCAGAACGGGATCGCGGCGGCCGATGGGGATTCACGTGACGACAGGCCCCGATACAGGAATGTTGAGCCCTTGCTGGCCGATCTAAAGGTGATGCTCGATTCGCTGGCGGCCAACCAGGGCAGTGCATCGGCAAGCGGAGAGGTGCACCGACTGATGCAGCGGATTTCGGCGTTCGGAATGACCCTGGCCACCATGGACATCCGGCAGCATGCTGAAGTGACGGGGGCGGCGGTCAACGAGTTGATAGACCGAGTAGACAACACGCCCGGCGGTTTCAGGGGTCTATCAGTCGAAGACAGGGCGTCGCGGCTTGTAACCGAGCTCAAATCTAAACGAGCGCTTACTTCGAGGGCAGCATCGTTCACGCCGGCCACATCTGAGGTGCTTGATCTTGCCGAAACGATCAGGAGTGCCCAGGACGAGTACGGGCAGCAGGTGATCGAAAGCTGGATCGTGGCAATGACCCGCGACATCGACGATCTGCTGGCGGTGCTTGTGCTGGCGAAGGAAGCCGGGCTGGTGGTGCCTGAGGAAGGCATATCGCGACTCTCGGTCGTTCCGTTGTTCGAGGAGATCGAAGACCTGAGGCGTGCCGACGAGGTGATGGACCGATACCTGTCGATACCCGAGATCGGGACGCTGGTGAACGCGGCTGGCGGTGTGGTTGAGGTGATGCTCGGGTATTCCGATTCCAACAAGGACGGCGGAATAATGACTTCCCAGTGGGAGCTGTACAAAGCCCAACGGGCCTTGCGTTCGGTGGGCGAAAAACACGGGGTGGCGATTCGGCTGTTTCACGGGCGGGGCGGCACGGTTGGGCGTGGCGGCGGGCCGACGAACGACGCGATCATGGCCCAGCCGTATGCGACGGTTGACGGCCGTATCAAGATCACTGAACAGGGCGAAGTAATCTCCGATAAATACGGCCTTCCTGAACTTGCGCGCAACCACCTGGAGCTGTCGGTGGCAGCGGTGATCGAGGCTTCGCTCCTTCACGCTGAACCACGTTACGACGACGCCACGCTCGAGCGGTGGTTTAGTGCGATGGACTGGCTGTCGGAACGGGCCTTCACCAAGTACCGCAGCCTGATCGGAACCGATGGGTTCGTCGAGTATTTCATGACTTCGACTCCAGTCGAAGAGCTTGCCGGAATGAACATTGGCTCACGGCCTTCCCGGCGGACGGCTCCGGGTGGTGCAGGGTCTGATTCCCGGAGCATTGACGACCTGCGCGCCATCCCCTGGGTTTTCGGCTGGATGCAGAGTCGACAGATCGTTCCCGGCTACTTCGGTGTCGGCCGGGCGTTGTCCGACGCACGAGAAGCGGGTATGGATGACGTTCTTGGGGAGATGTTGGAGGAATGGCCATTCTTCAGGACGTTCATTTCGAACGTTGAGATGACTCTAGTGAAGTCGAGCATGGACATTGCCGGGCACTACGTCCATGCTCTGGTAGATCCCGGCCTGCATCACATTTTTGAAGGAATAAAAGAGGAGCGGGACAGGGCGGTGACAGAGGTTCTCAGGATCACCGGGCAGGAAAACCTGCTCGACCGCCAGCCGGTGCTGAAGCGGACTCTTGCGGTGCGCGAATACTACGTCGACCCGCTGAACTACCTTCAGGTATCGCTGTTGTTAAGGCGTCGGTCGTCGGATGAAATCGACCCGTCGGTCGAGCGGGCTTTGCTACTGTCGATAAACGGCGTGGCCGCCGGACTGAAGAACACCGGGTAACGAAATGCAGACACCAGCGCCGAATACGAGTTCACGATCGGAAAAGAATCCGGTCGTTTCGTTTGTCGCCGAAACCGTTGCGACCGGACTGGGTTCGGGACGCTGGCCTTTCGTTGCACCGGCGACGGTGGGGACCGTGGCGGCCCTGGCTGTTTACTGGCTGCTTGATTCGCTGGTATTCGAGCCGGGCGGGGGTGTTTCTTACGGAACGGGCGACGCGGCTTGGTTTTTCGGATTGATCGGGGTCACGGCGATTGCGGGTGTCTGGGCCACCAGTTACATCGAGTCGGAGGACGATCTCGACCCGTCTCGCGGTGTGATTGACGAATGGGTTGGCATGTGGGTAACGATTGCGTTCCTGCCTGTGACCTGGCCGTGGATGATCGCCGGTTTTTTCATGTTCCGTGCGCTGGATATCCTGAAACCACTTGGAATACGGCGACTCGAGGCGTTGCCGGGTGGCTGGGGCATCATGCTCGACGATATCGGGGCGGGGATACTCGGAGCGGTAGTTCTGAACGCGGTGCGCCTGGCGTTTTTCCCTTGAACGGCTAGCTTTTTTTCAGTACCTGGCCGAAGAACGCGTTTACGAGCTGAACGAACCGTTCGGGGTGCTGTGAGTGCATCCCGTGACCACTATCGTCCCACTTCACGTGGCGGCCCTGTTTCAGCAGATCGATGGTGCGGGTCGTTTCGACGTCCCTGAGCGCCCCGCCCATGTCGGGGTTCGCCTGCATAAGCAGTACGGGCGCTTTCGCTGCGGCTAATACGGCATCGGGGTCCCACGACTCTGTCAGTTGACCGTCGATCGCCGCAGTCCAAACGCCGGGATCAGTCTTGGTCAAGGTGATCGCCAATTTTACGATTTCCTCGTCCGACGACACTCCATCGATCTTTCTCAGCTCAAGGGCGGTGCCAAACACGTCGAGACCTTTGTTGCGTATATCAAGTGATTGCTGGAAGCGCGGGGCAAAGTTCGATTCATTGAACCAATCCTTGATGTAGAGGGGCGGATCGACCAGGACCGCAGCCGCAACGAGCGCGGGTGCGAGGGCGCATACACCGGCAGCCGTGACTCCCCCGAGCGAGGATCCGACCAGATGGGCGGGCTGTCCGATTACCCCGCGTAAGAACTCGATGATCTCGGCTGGATAGTCGTTGAACTCGTAACCGTCGGGGACGCGGCCGGAATCTCCGTGCCCCCGCAAATCGACCGCATATACATGCCATTGCTCGGAAAACTGGTCCATGACGGGTTCCCAACTGGTCCAGCGACTGCCCAGTCCGTGAATCAGCACCATCGGCGGGCCGTTGTCCGGGGCCTCGACGTAATTGACGTCGATGGTGCTGGCTTCAAACTTTTTCACAGTGAACTGAGGCATGGGATTTCCCGGGACAAGAGGGTAGCAGCCGTCCGAAACGCGCCGCTCTATTCTGTGTGGAAGCGTTTAAGTGCGCGGATGAAATCGTGGTTTCTTGCGATGTGGGGGGAGTGGCCGACCCGAGGCCAGCGCAGGATACGTGAATCGGGTATCAGGCCTGCGATTCGATCGGATTCTTCATCCGAGAGGATTCCGCCTTTGTCCGTGGCTCCCTGGATGATAAGTGTCGGGCACTGGATTGCGCTGAACATGTCGGCAAACGTTTCTTCGCCGTCAGGGAGCTCGGAAATGACTGTCTCAAGAACCGGATCCAGTTCAAACCACATCCTGGCGAGACGTTCGATGCTGTCTTCGGAGGCTTCTGCGTATTCTGCCCTCACGGCCGGTACAAGATCGCTCGGTGTTATCGCTGAGCGGATAAGCTGCTCCCTTCTTGCCTGCCTCTCCTGCCGCTGAGCGCGCTCACGCTTGCGTACTTCGGAATGCGATCCTGAGTATGGTTCGACGAGGACCGCTTTCGATACGAGTTCGGGCTGCTGTGCTGCAACCGCGGCTGTAACCCAGCCGCCCAGCGAGTGGCCCACAAGAACGAGAGGTTGGCCAGTAATCTTTTCGATCAAAGGTACCGCATCGTCGGCCCACGTCTGCCGACTTGAATTCTTGCAGACCCGTCCCGACCTTCCCATCCCCCGAAGGTCGACCGCAAACAGGTGAAACTCCTGCGCAAGTTTTTCGGTCACTCTGCCCCAGGTGTGCCAGTTCGATCCATATCCGTGGATCAGCAGCATTGGCGACGCACCGGACGAAGGCACCGGCCATTCGGCCACGTTCAGCGCGATATCCCCGGTGTGAACGTAGCTTTCGGTGAAAGTCATCAATCGGTTTCCAGGGGCTTCACAGCTAGCCGATAACTTCTTTCATCCTTGCGCCGATGTGCGTCGGAGAGTCGACGACGTGGACTCCGGCCTCGCTCAGGGCCCTGCTCTTTTCGGACGCAAGGGCTGCCCTGCCGGTAATGATCGCACCGGCGTGCCCCATGCGTTTGCCCGCGGGGGCCGACTGCCCGGCGATGGCCGCGACGACGGGTTTCGTGACGTTTTCCCTGATGTATTCGGCAGCCAACTGCTCACGGACTCCACCGATTTCGCCGATCAAGACTATTGCTTCGGTTTCGTCATCAGCCTGGAAAAGTTCAAGCACATCGGTAAAAGTCGTACCGTGTACAGGGTCGCCACCAATACCCACGCATGTCGATTGGCCCAATCCGTACTGCACTAGCTGGGCGATCGCCTCGTAGGTGAGCGTTCCCGATCGCGAGACGACGCCGATATTTCCGGGCCTGACAATGTTGCCGGGAACAATACCGACCTTGGCTTTCGATGCGGGGCTGAGGACACCCGGGCAGTTCGAGCCGATCAGGCGTGTTGGCCTGTCCTTGATGTAGGCCATGACTTTGACCATATCGAGCACCGGGACACCCTCGGTGATGCACACGACAAGTTCGAGTCCGGCATCGACCTGTTCGATGATCGCGTCCATAGCGAACGGCGCCGGAACGAATATCACGCCGGTGTTCGCGCCGGTATCTTCAACGGCTTTAGCGACCGTAGAAAAATACGGGACTTCGTCTTCAAACTTCTGCCCGTCTCGACCTGGGTGAACGGCGGCGACCATGTTTGTGCCGTATTCGCGCGTCCGGCTCGCCTGGAAGCTGCCGTCGCGGCCGAGACCCTGGATGAGGAGTCTTGTTTCAGGTCCAACAAGGATTGCCATCAGCTGGCACCTTCCAGTTCCAGCAATATCTGTTTTAAAACGTCGGCCGCGCCGGCGAGGTCGGGGGCAGATGTGATGTTGAGGCCAGATTCGCCGAGAATCCTTGCGCCTTCCTCGGCGTTGGTGCCTCGCATTGTTACGACCATCGGTAGCTGGGCGTTGGTTTCCTTCGCGGCGGCCACGATGCCCTGCGCCACGACATCGGCACGGGCGATTCCTGCGAACAGGTTTACGAGGATTATCTCGACATCGGCATCGTCCATGATGATCTTGAACGCTTCCTCGATACGCTCCTGATCGGCCGATCCACCGATATCGAGGAAGTTGGCGGGTGCGGCACCGATCGTTTTCGTGATGTCCATCGTGGCCATTGCGAGGCCCGCGCCGTTCACCATACAGCCGACCCTGCCGCCTTCGAGCTTTACGTACGCCAGGTCGGCAGCATCGGCGCGCCGCTCGAGCGGGTCCTGCTGATTGGCATCGCGCAGGTCCACAAGATCGGGGTGCCGGAACAGGGCATCGTCTTCGAGGGTGATCTTGGCATCGAGTGCCACGATCTTGTTGTCTTCCGTTATCACGAGTGGGTTTATCTCGACAAGCGAGCAGTCGTTTTCGGTAAAGACTCTATAGAGATCGATGATGAGCTTGGTTGTGGCGCTGAGAGATTCGGCCGGAACACCCAGTGCCAATGCAATGTCGCGGGCGTGATATGTAGTCAGGCCGATAAGTGGGTCGCCAGCGACGCGGAAAATCTTTTCGGGAGTGTTTTCGGCGACCTCTTCGATTTCCACTCCGCCTTCGGTGCTGGCCATCACCACGGGGGCACCAATATCGCCGTCGATCACGATAGACAGGTAAAGCTCGTCTTTGATGTCGAGGGTTTCCGCGATCATTACTTTTTCGACCGGCACACCTGCCACGCCGGTCTGTTTCGTGACCAGGCGACTGCCCAGCAGGGCTTCGGCAACTTCACGGGCCTGTTCGGGTGAATCGACGAGCTTTACGCCGCCCACTTTGCCCCTGCCGCCAGCATGGACCTGGGCCTTGACCACCACTCGGCCGCCGATGCGGGTTGCGATTTCTTCCGCTTCTTCACCGCTCGAAGCGACCTCGGCCCGGGGGGTCGGAACACCGTATTTTTCGAGGATTTCTCTGGCCTGGTACTCGTGGATATTCACGTACGGATTCTCGCTTCTGTCGATCGCGCGCCTGTGCCCGGCGACGAAAATAAATTGCGCAGCTGGACTCCGAAAGGGAGGGCTGCGAATTATCGTACCGAGGGGAGCGGAAAGTGTCCACGAGTGCTAAACCCGGATAAGCGTACTGGTGCGCGGAGATTTCGCGCATCCCCAGCGGTCCCGTCGACGGTGGGGTAACTGGAAAGCCTGTAAAAACAAAAGGAGTCTGCATCAAATACCGACTCCCTTTTGGCGACTGTTGTGAAGTGTGTTTTATGCGGCTTTGAAGCTGTACCGTGCGTTTTCTGAAAGACCGATTCGAGCGGTCATCAGACCGAGATCGCTCTTGAATGTGACAAGGATCTGCCTGCACACAGTTGAGGTGAGCGTGCTGCCGCGGGGCTCGATAATCACGGGCGGACTAATGTCGCAAGGGAAGCCGTTGGCTGCCAGTTCGGTAGCCGCATTGCCGGTGATCACGTTAGCGATTTCACCCAGGATCGAAAGCACCCATCGGATTGAGATCGGTCAGGAAAAGAAGATTTGCCTCGAGCGGAATCGTTCCCGCAACGATCGTCGCTATCATTTGGCTTCTGAACATCGACGTTTCGGCAAAGGCCCGGTAGAGCAAAAACTCAAACCCCGCGAAGAACGCGAGGTACGAATAGAACCACGAAAACCAGAACCAGGGCCCGCGCACGAACTCAAGAGACATGCTGCCCGTTTCGACGACGATGGCAGCATCCTCCCACATCAGATGGTGCGAGCTGTTGGTTGCGGTGAGGCTCACCGTGATTACGGGTATTACGAGGGCCGAGGCCAACAGTCGCGGAGTGATGGTGCGAATACGCCCCGTCAACTGTGCGGCGGTGAAAAACCAGAAGACCGGAACCGTTGTGATGCCCACGTACTGGATTGGCACAAGCAGCAGCTTGTCGTCGAGTCGGTCGAGCAGGACCTCGATCCCGTAGCCGCCAGACCAAATCGCGGCTGCAGTCATCAACCACGCGACCGATGCTGCACCCGGTGCCTATCGCCGGTTCTACATGAAGGCGGTCATCAGCAGCGCGACGACCGCTCCAACAAAAGTGGCCGCAGCGACGAACGACGATGTTCCGAGCATCAACATGGCTTCTGTACTGCTCGCCGGGGTGGCGATTACCCCGGCTGGGCACTACTCAACAAGATAAACAGGGCATGACCATTATGGTTTGTAACGGTCCGTTACAGACTACCTCACACGCTGGGCCGTTCAAGCAGCACCGTCGCCCCCATATCCAAGTATTTGTTACGCAGTTCCGGTTCGTAACTGCGGATGCAGAGTTTCGTTTCGCTGTCTTCCAGCAGCTTAACGACGTGCCGGATGCAGTCGTCGTCGGTCTTCAGTGGGTGCTCGGGATTGGCTTCCCTGTTGAACGAAAGATCGGCGGGGCCCCAGGAGAGGCATGCGACACCGGGTTTCGCGAAGGTTTTTGTCCGGGTCACTGCGCTGAGCGATTCCATCTGCAGCCACAGCACACCGAAATCGTTCCAGTAGTCGGCATATTCCAGCCGGTCGGGATGGTCGTTGACGTTGGCCCGTGCAGCCCCTCCCCATGATCGTTTTCCGACCTGCGGGTAGTAGAAGTAGTCGAGCGCTTCCTGTGCTGTCTCGGCGGTTTCGGTCTGCGGCACTTCGATGCCCGAGGGACCGAGGTCAAGGATGTTGCCGACCAGGTACGAGTGGAACGTGTGCTTGATTCGGAAGACTACCGGTACTCCGACCTGGGCGGCGGCATCGCAGAACTCGATCAGCAGTTGCTCGCTGAAGGGTCCGTGCTGGCTGTCGGTCGATAGGAACGTGTAATCGGAACTTCCCATGATGTCTTCAATCCGGCTTTTTGTGGCCGTCATAGGAGTGGTAGCGCCGATCGAAATTTCGCCGTTTTTGATGCGGTGTTGGAGGTTGGTCTTGATGGTCAGGGGAGACTCCGGGATTTTGTTTTCTTATTTGTAGCGCACAATGTTAGCGAAACTGCGATGTGCGCGTCACCGACAAGGGCCGCTGCGTCGCTGGCACAGTGATTAGCGCGGTTGCCTATTCGTCCAGCGCGTCTATCGATTGAAGAACGGCCCTGATGTAGCCGTAGCAGTAGGCAAACGCCACGGTGGCAGCATTTTCACCTGAGATCTTCGGCGCATGGTCGGGCATGAGCATCCCCTGGTAACCGGCCTCTTTATATGTTGCGGCAGCCGCGATCATGTCGATATCGCCTTCATCAGGAAACGTTTCTTCAAATGCCAGCTTCCTGCCGACAATGTTCCGGAAATGGACGTTGAAAATTTTATCCCGCTCGCCGAACCAGCGAATCACGTCAAAAATTTCCTTGCCGGGGTCTTCTAACATTTCCGAAACCGTGCCCTGGCAGAAGTTGAGACCGTGGACAGGGCTTTCGTGCATCTGCACAAACCGCTTCATGCCATCGACGGTGCCCAGTACGCGATCGACGCCACGGTAACCGTCCGGGGTGTGAGGGTCGTGGGGATGACAGGCGAGTTTCACCCCGTATTCTTCGGCGACCGGGACAACTCTTTCGAGGAAGTAGTCGATACGCTCCCAGTACTCGTCGGCCGAAACGTTGCCCCAGATCCCGGGGCGCTCGCCCTGATCGATCTCGTCCCACTGGAAGCTCGACCGCATGGTGCCGCCTCGGCCGGGCCGGGGAGCGGTGCGGGTTATTCCGATTATGAAAAGGCGATACTTGACGGCGGGAATTCCAGATTCGGCGCAGGCCCTGATGATGTTCTGGCAGACCTCGATTTCGCGATCTCGGTCGGGCGATATTCCGAGCGTTATGTTCGGCGAGAGGTTTTCTTCCGGCTTCGTGCCGATCGGCAGGGCGACCATGTCGACTTTGATGCCGTACGACTCGACTTTTTCCCGGTACCTGATCAGGACGTCGGTGCTCCACTCATCGGCGTACCCCGGTGGGTAGCCATTGATGTGATTGACGCCGAGCTGGGCGAGTACCTCGTAATCGGTATCGCTGCGAATGGGGTACTGGGTTCCGACAAACATTGTTTCCGCACCTGCCTGGTCGTTTGCGCTGCATGAGGGTTCAGTGCGGCAAATTTACAGTGCTTGCGGTACGGTTGGAAGTGCCAGACAGGATATGTGATTCGGATTCAGCGGGGTCGGCGAATACAGCCCGGCTGCGAACTGAGAGATGGTGGCGGAGGGGACAGGATTCGAACCTGCGATGCCCTTACGGACATACTTGTTTTCAAGACAAGCGCATTCAACCGCTCTGCCACCCCTCCACCGGGGTGCCAGCCGAATTCAGGCGAGACGGCACGAAGATTAAGTCTAGCCGTAATTTCGGCCGATCTGTATCGGTGCCCCGCCCCATTTTTACCGGCACCTGTGATTGATTTGAAGCAGCCTGTTGCCGGATACTATTGGGCAGGGACCGGATGCTTGGAGAAGAGCGTATGAAACAGCTTCTTGAACTGTCGGGAATGTGGATCATGGCGATCGGGTTCGTTGTCGCGGTGATCGGGATCATCGTGGCGGTGGCGACGGGCGATTCGATAGTCGTTTATGTAATCGGGTGGTCAATTGGCCTGCTTGGAGTATTGATTATTTTCTGGTCGGCACTGCATGAACGCCTCCGGGCGCGGAAGACAGACGATCTTGACGATGTGGGTTTCAATTAGCGAGTTGGAACGCGGCGGCGGATTCAGGTTGCAGAAGTGGGATTCTCGCAATTGCGGGCGAGCTTCACTCCCGAGCGGGCGCAAACATTTTCTCGATCAACAACGTCGATGGCGCCGCATCAGTGCTGGCAGTTGGTGCAGTAGTACGCGGTCCGACCGCCGAAGGATTTCGTTACGAGCGGAATTTCGCACCGGGGGCAGAACGACCCCAACTTTCTTCGCAGTCGCATGCGGTCGTCGTGAGCATCGACAATGAACGGTCGACCGCGGTCGTCGGGGTGGTTCAGGATGAAGTCGAGGGCGTGCTCGAGCGACTCACGGATCGCTGCGAAGAGGGCGTTGAGGTTGCTGGCAGAGATTCGATTGGCGCGCCTTGCCGGTGAGATTCCGACCCTGTGGAGCGCTTCGTCGGCGTAGATGTTGCCGATTCCGGCTACGAGCGACTGGTCGAGCAGCAGGGGTTTTATAGGGGATTTCCGGCGGCTTACGTCTTCGGCGAAACGTTCTGCGGTGAAGTCGGGGTCGAGTGCGTCTGGGCCAAGCCCTGCGAAGGCTTCGCTCAGATCGGTAAAAGTGCGAATCGCACCCCAGCGGCGGGGGTCGGCCAGCACCATTCGCAGGTCTTTTGCGCCGTTGCGGAGGGTGAACTCGACGCGGGCGAAGCGGGGCGCTGGTTCGTTGTCGTCGAGGACCTCGATGCGACCTGTCATGCCCATGTGGAGGCCAAGTACGCCTTGATCGAGGACCGCGGCGATCTGCTTGCCGCGCCGTTCGAGTCGCACGACCTTGCGGCCGGGTAGTTTCGTCAGGTCGGATATCGCGCCAGTACCCTTTTCGGGGCTGGGCTTGCTTTCGACGTCCACCCGCTCGAAGACGCTGCCGGGCATGCCTTCCCTGATGAGGTAGCGTCTGAGCGATTCAACTTCGGGTAGTTCGGGCATGTGTGGGTAATTTTAGGGTTTCGTACGGAATTGCTGTCATCTCGACCGGCACCCACCGGCAAGGGTTGCCCGAATTAACCAGCACTAATCCTGTCGGAGGTAGCGTGCCTAAGGCACAACCGAATCCATGTCGCCCCAGGTTGGGCCTGTTTTGGCTTCTACCAGTAGAGGTACAGCGAGGTCCATCGCTGCCGGCATCATCGTCGTGACCATCATCTGCAATTCCATGAGCTCGCCGGGAGCAACCTCGAAGATCAGCTCGTCGTGGACCTGAATCGACATTTTCGACTGCATCTTCTGGGTCTTCATCTCGTTTGAAATGTTGATCATCGCGATCTTGATCACGTCGGCTGCCGTCCCCTGGATAGGCATGTTCACCGAGACTCGTTCTGCCGCCGCACGATGGCCCGGATGTGCCGCCGTTATGTCGGGCAGGTAGCGCCTGCGACCCGTGATCGTCTCGGCGAAACCGTTGTCGCGGGCCGATTGTTTTACTTCCTCGATAAAGCCCTTGATTCCGGGGTACTTGCCGAAGTACAGGTCGATGAACTCCTGCCCCTGCTGGCGGGTGAGGTCGGTCTGCCGGGCAACTCCGACCGGACCGAGACCGTAGATCACGCCAAAGTTCAGTATCTTCGCAATCCTGCGCTGATCGGGCGTCACATCCTCGACCCCGTACATCGCGCGGGCGGTGGCGGCATGAATGTCCTCGCCGTTGTCGAAGGCCTGGAGAAGTCCTGGTTCCCGCGACATGTGCGCCAGAATCCGCAGTTCGATCTGCGAGTAGTCGGCCGCCAGGAATTGCCAGCCGTTTTTCGCATCGGCAACAAACGCTTTGCGGACTTTACGGCCAAGCTCAGTGCGCACCGGGATGTTCTGAACGTTGGGGTCGGTGCTCGAGAGGCGACCCGTCGCCGAGCCGACCTGGTTGAAGCTGGTGTGCACCCGCCCGGTCGCCGGGTTTACGAGGAGGGGGAGCGCGTCGACATAGGTGGACTTGAGTTTTGTGAGTTCCCGGTACTTCAGCACCGCGTCGGCGACCTGGTACACCCGCTCGTCGAGCCCACTGGTCTCCCGGATCTTGTCGAGCGCGCTGGCGTCCATCGAGTAGCCGGTCTTGGTCTTGCGGGTCTTCGGTGCGCCGAGTTCGTCGATCAGCAGATCGGCGACCTGCCGGTTGGATGCGAGGTTCAACTCCCGGCCGCCTATGATCGCAGTCGCCGTCTGCTGGATCAGCTCGATGTCGGCACCGAGGGTTTCCGACATTTCGGCGAGTGCCGATTTGTCGATGACCATGCCGTTCCGCTGCATTTCGATGATTACGGGCAACAGGGGCAGTTCGATTTCTTCGTTTACGTACCGGGCGTTGTGCTTGTCGATCTCCGGTTCGAAATACTCTTTTAACCGCCAGGTGAAATCGGCGTCGGCAGCGGCGTACGGACCTGCCGTTTCGATCGGGACTTCGGACATCGGAATCTGCTTGCGACCGACACCGATCAGCGTTTTGATCACGGTCATTTCGGCCTGGAAAAGTTCGAGTGCAAGCTGCTTCAGGCCGATCGCACGACGACCGCACAACTGGGCGGCGATCATCGTGTCAAAGTTCAGGCCCTTCACTTCGATTCCAGCCGAGGCGAGAACCATCATGTCGAAGTTGGCGTTGTGGGCCGTCTTCTTGATCGAGTCGTCTTCAAACAGGGGCCTGAGTGCGGCGAGAGCTTCGACGAACGGAACCTGGTCGCCTTCGGTGTGACCCACCGCCACATACCAGGCGTGTTCGGAGCGGATGGCAAACGAGAGGCCCACGAGGTCGGAAGTCATCGAATTGAGGCCGGTCGTTTCAGTGTCGAACGCGAACTCGCCTTTTGATTCCAGCTCGGCGATCATCGACTTGAGGGCTGTCATATCGGTTACGACTTCGTATTCGCCGAGTGGCTTCGGGGGCTCGGGTTCAGCGTGGGCTTCCGATGCCCCGTCGATCATCTCCATCTGGCCGGATACGTTAACCGTTGAAGATTTGCCCGTACTGTCGGCTCCGGTACCCGTATCAGATTCTGTCTTCGGCAGCCGGTTGGCCGCGGCGCGGAGTTCGTAGTTCATCAGGGCTTTCAGGACCGCCCCGCGATCGAAATCGCCGAACTTCGACGCCCCGGCATCGAACTCGACCGGCACGTCTCGCACGATGGTCGTCAGCACAAGCGCCGTGGCGGCGGTCTCGCGGTGCTCATCCAGCAGATTCATCGCCCGCTTTGCACCCCGCAGGCCCTCGATGTTCTGGACCTCGTCGAGCCGGCTGAACAGCGAATCGAAGTGGCCCAGTTCGGTCAGCACAGCACGGGCCGCTTTCTTACCGACGCCCGGGACGCCCGGTATGTTGTCGGACGCATCGCCCTCGAGCGCCTTGATCTCGGCCACATACTCAGGACCGAGGCCGTCGTACCGGTCGGAAACGGCCTGGGGATCGTAAATCTTTACTTCACCAAATCCGGTGTACATCATCAACGAGGTCTTGTCATCGACCAGTTGCAGTTGATCGGCATCGCCGGTCAGGATCAGCGTTTTTATTCCCTGGTCGGTCGCCTGTTTTGAGAGGGTGCCGATCAGGTCGTCAGCCTCGAACCCATCGTACTCGAAGACCGGCACACCCATCGGTTCAAGAATCCCTTTCAGGATGGGAATCTGTTCATGGAGGGCGGGATCGACTTCCTGCCGCTGGGCCTTGTAGGCAGGGAACATGTCTTTGCGAAAAGTCGGTGCCTTGGTGTCGAAAGTTACGGCGACATGAGTGGGATTTTGCTCGCGTATAACCTTCAGGAACATCGTCATAAAACCGCTCGCGCCGGTCGTATTCTGTCCCGTCGATGTGATGAGGTGATCGCGTACGGCGTACCACGCACGGAAGACGATGGCGTGGCCGTCGATCAGCAGAAAGAGGTTTTCGTCCGTGCCAGTTGTGGAGTCAGTGGTCATCGTTTGGAATACCTGGCGAATTCGTGTGCTGGTGAGTCCGAGAAGTTGTGGGGATTATAGCTTCGGGAGGGCGTCGTGATCAGCGGGTTCAAAGTCCGTTAACATACCTAGCCAGACGATATATCGTGTATCTAGGTATTGGACCGGTCCCCGGCCTTCTCGCAGAAAGACACCCGGCAATAGGAAAGCCATATTTGGAATGACAACTGTCGCTGAACCCACATCAAGACCATCGAACAACCTGGTCGATTCCGCATACTGGCAAACCCTGAACCGGAAGAGCCTGCTGCGGTTTTTTACGTTGCATCAGTTGAGTTCGGGCCCGCTTCACGGTTACGAAATCGGCACTCGAATTGCCCTGTGTTGTGATGCGAGGCCCACCGACGCGATGATCTACCCGATGCTGAAAGAGCTTGAGACTGGCGGTTACGTCGAACTCGAAATCGCAGTAATCAACGGTCGCAAACGCAAGGTGTACTCACTTTCGGAGCGTGGTTTCGAGGCGTATCGGGCCGCGGCGCGGGCGTGGGCGATGGTCCTCCCGCAGATCGAGATGGCGGTCAAGGAGGCGGGTGTCGAGCCGGCCTGCTGCACTACTATGGTTATTGACGCAAGCATTTTTGGAGAATGAGCAATGAGTGATGTAAACCCGCTCGGCACGCTGACCCCGCTGGACGCTGCCGCATGTTGTGGCGATGGCTGCTGCGACGATGTGGCGACGGCTGAGATCACGCATGCCCAGCTCGACACCATCAAGGCTGCCGTCCAGCACCGCTATGGGAACCTGGCTGAACACGCCGCCGACAGGGCAGCCGACCCGTCGAGACGCGGTGCTTCCGACGTCTTTTACACCGAGGACCAGCGGGCAGCGATTACGAGCGAGGCCGAGGGCGCTTCGGCCGGTTGCGGAAACCCGGTCGGCATTGCGGACGCGAGGCCCGGCGAGACTGTTCTTGACCTGGGTTCGGGTGGCGGTATCGACTGTTTTCTTGCGGCGCGTGAAGTCGGCGACGACGGTTACGTAATCGGCATCGACATGACCCCGCGGATGATCGAACTTGCGCAAAAGAACGCTGCCGACCTGGAGACCGAGAACGTGGTTTTCAAGCTTGGCCATATCGAGTCGATACCGCAGGCCGACAACACAGTCGACCTTGTCATTTCCAACTGCGTGATCGCCCTATCCGAAAAAAAAGACCGGGTTTTTTCGGAGATCATTCGCATCCTTAAGCCCGGTGGCAGGTTCGTTATTTCCGACATGGTCACCGATCGACCGTTGCCGGCCGAAGTGAAGTCCTCAGCTACCGAGTGGGTTGCATGTGTCGCAGGTGCTGCGGTGAAGGACGAGTACCTCGAGTTGATAGCGGACACCGGGTTCACTAATATCGATGTACTGGGCGACCAGCAGAGCAGGCCTGACGCTGACGATTGGCAGTCGTCGCTCAGGAATCTGACATTGAGGGCTTTTAAACCTGTGAGTTAGCGGGGACTCGATGTCGGTTCGGGCACCGGCAATTTGACCCGGGCAGTCCTCTCGCAATGGGACACATGGAACCCATTCGCACACCTGTCACTTAGACTTGTTCGTTGCGATGCTTATCAACCCGTGGGTGCGAAATTACGAGAAAGACGATCACGCCGCGCTTTCGCGCGTGCGGGCATGGGCTGTCAATAAGCTGGATGGGCCGGTCGACTACGGATTCGGCTACGGGACGTGGGTGTTTATCGGGACAGAAACCGTCATCAAGATCGACCCTGAGGTCGGTCGTCCCGAGCGTTTCAGCCACGAGCTGGCGATGAGCGACCTGTCGATCCCCGGCGTTGCCACGCCGCGGGTACTCGAGACGGGGACACTTGAGGGCCGGGCCTGGGTGATCCTTAATCGCATCGAGGGCTTGATCGCCTATAACGTGTGGCCGAAACTGACCGATCCTGCTCAACGGAGGCTGACGGTCCAACTGGCCGAAGCGCTGGCCCACCTGCAGCAGTTCACACCGGATATTGCGATGTTGCACGCCGCATCTGAAAACTGGCCCGGACAGGTGAGGATAGCGTTCAACCGGGCGCTACGGGCAGTCGATGCGATAGTGCCGGGGCGCGTGTTGACCCAGTCGCAGGGGGCTTTCGCACAGTGGGCTGAGGCGCTTGATGAGAGGCCGCGCGTGCTATGTCATGGCGACCTGTGGTTTGGTAATTTGCTGGTAGACGACGGCGGACTTGTCGGCATCGTCGATTTCGACCGGGTTGCCATGGCACCGCCCGACTATGAACTCGACATGCTGCTCAGGTTCTGGCGGTACCCGTGGAACTTCGTACCCGAGCAGCTCGAAGCGACGTACGAGCTGCCGCTCGACCTCGAACTGCTTGCTCCGTTTGTGGAGCTTTGCAGGGGCGACTTGAGCGACGAGGCGTTGTCGTCGAGGTTGAGTGCGCTTGAACTGATCTACCGACTGAACCTGGTGAACCGCTTCGGCTGGAGCGACCAGCACGCCGAGATGTTCGAGCTGGTGCTGTCAGGCAACTGGGCCAAGGGTTTGGTGTAGGTGCGCGGCCGGTGGTTGGAACGCGGATTCCTGTGGCCGACAAAGGACGTCACCGGCGTCCTTCGCTACTAACTGTAGTCGAATAGTGGATCGCATTCGCAACAATTCGGGTTCCGGGCCGGGCTGTGTTCAGTAGTTGGGGATCCGAAAGTGGCAGGCGATGGAATGTTGACGCTCTCCACAGTCTCGAATAATGTGCGCCGTGAGTCTTTTGATTGAAGCCAGTACCGGCCCCGCGTCGGACTGACCTACCTCCCTTCAATTCATCCGGTATCTGATTTTTCAACTGGATACGTTTGAGGGAGTCAGGTCATAACCATTTGACGACCGAATCGTTGTTTTCGACTATTATTTCGACAGTACGCTAGTGGTCCAGTGATGTTCAGTGAACACAAATGGACTAGAATCTAGTTCAGAGCGGGAGTAGCTCAGTGGTAGAGCATTTGCTTCCCAAGCAAAGGGTCGCGAGTTCGATCCTCGTCTCCCGCTCCAAACTGCGCTCACACTCGAATGGCCCTCGTTGAAATACGGGGGCTTTTTCGTAAAAGACACCTTAATGACACCAAACGAGGCGAAAAGTCGTCATATACCGAGAGTTTTTGTAGCCGCGTTCGACGCAACATCATTGCTACCTGAGAAGCAAGACCGAGGGCGATCCGGCATTTGTGGTGGGATTTCCTCTGGGTATTGTGGGCGTTGAAATGGCGGCACCCATCGTTCGGTCTGCGAGTAAAGCGCGCATTCAGGATACGTTGGCAGGGCATTCGCCCGATTTCCTTATCGACTCAGCGGTATTCCCTGGTAATAGCGGAGGACCATGTTTAATTGTCCCGATCGACCAAACGGTGATAGGTCTCCAAA
>Ga0207991_1000796_pt1 | contig 20782 bp, 16 predicted proteins | sample ETN07SmetaG_FD_185786 | JGI IMG/M metagenome (GOLD analysis project Ga0207991, IMG submission 185786) | Marine microbial and viral communities from oxygen minimum zone, Eastern Pacific Ocean - ETNP2014F14-07SV275 (SPAdes) (version 2) | ecosystem: Environmental > Aquatic > Marine > Oceanic ... | reverse complement strand
AGTCCATAACCGGTCATGCTGGACATCCCGCCTGCGCCGCCCTGATAAAACCAACTGAAGTCGGTGGGCGCTCCGAGACCCGACTCAGGCCCCATGCTGGAACAAGTTGTGCGAACCAGAGACACCTCTCCGATGGCCCCATTTGACACCAGTTGCATAAGCCGGCGCTGTCCGGCATGAAGCATGTTGGGCGGAGCGCAAAGACGTGCAACCCCTTTGACTTTGCCGCCTCGCAGATCTTCAGAGCGTCTTACAATGTGGCAGCCATTGGTTTTTCGATTAGAACGTGTTTGCCGTGTTTTACGGCCATGAGAACCTGCTCGGCGTGGCGTTCGTGAGGGGTGAGGGTTGCCACGGCGTCGATGTCAGCGTTAGCTAACATCTCTTCGTAGTTGGTGAACACGGCGTCGGCTTCGTATAGCGCTCCGAAACGCCGCGCCCTGTCGCCGTCCAGGTCACAAACCGCCTTGAGTTCCAGGCGGTCGCTTCAAGCTTTCGTTGCGGGCAGTTAGTGCCACTGTGCGGCCGCGCCGACTCCCCAAATCTCGATTTTGAGCCTTCGTTTGTCACCAGAGGTCATGCTATCAACTCCCGTCAAACGTCTTCGCCTAGATAGAACCTTGAGGCTCCATGCCGAGGAAGAACTGGCCCGCTGTGTCGTAGTGGTACATCTGGCCTTGCACTTGCTGGGTGATGACGTGGATGTCACGGAACCGACGCTGGACAGGGCTGCTTCCGAATATGGCGGTTGAGCCGATGAGATTGTAAGCGATGTCCACCACCTCGGCGGCCTGCCTGATGGCGTGGGTGCTGGCGAGTCGCACTCCGATTCTGTCCGCTGTGGGGATCGGTTGATCCTTGTTAGCGCTCTCCCAGAGTCTTGAGTGATTTTCATGAAGGTAAGCCCGCGCCGCGCCCCAAATGGCCTCCGCCTGACCAATCTGGCGCTGGACAGTTCCCATGTCTCGAAGCGTCACCTGGCCGGGAGCGTTCGTTGGAATCTTGCTGGTTGACATCTCGACCGCTGCGTCGAGAGCTGTGCGAGCGGCCCCCAGGGCCACGGTTGCGAACCCTGAGCAGAAAAACAGCGTCGTGTTGATTTTGTACAGAGAGCCAGGCTCCCGAGGTGTGTCTGACTGGTTGTATGACAGGTGGCCGGGAACGAACAGGTCATTGACCTCGAAACCGTGACTGCCGGTGCCGCGAAGGCCGTGCACGTCCCAAGTGTCTATCATGGTTGCTTTGTTCTTCGGGATTAGCAGGACCCGAATCTCGCTTGGGATAGAGTCTTTGATGGGAGTCAACGCAGCGAGCCAGGTGGCGTGAGGACTGCCACTGCTGAAGTTCCACCGGCCTGTAAGCCGATAGCCGCCATCGACGGGCGTTGCGAGGGTGTCGCGCGTCGGAGGGCCATTGGTGACGACGTTGCGCCAGTCGGTCCAAATCTCTCGGGACGCTTTTCCCGGCAGTCGGGTCGAGTTGGTTGCGAACACGTTATTCTGATTAAAGCACCATCCGACGCTGGCGTCCGCCTTGCCGAACTCGAAAACTAGACGCAGAAAGCTGGGGTGGTCCAGTTCGGCCCCGTCGAGGGAGCGAGGCATGAGAAGCCGGAAAAGCCCCCGGTCTTTCATCTGGTTGGTGATCTCTGGCGGGATCATCCGCTCCCGCTCGATGCGGTCAGTAACTTTCGACACCTCGTACGCCATCTCCTTTGCGTCATCGAGATAATCGTTAAATGTTTTCTGCGCTATTGCCATGATTTTTCCTGTGGTTCAGAGGTTTGAGAATTTGGGGATTCAACCGGACGAAGCAAAGGGTAACATAAGAAGGCGTCATCGTTGCGCGGCCCAAACGTGACCAGTCATCAACCTTTCGTGAGTTAACATCCGCGCTCAAACAGGCAGGACTGGCTCGGTTCGGTTCTCAGGCAGGTTGATTTCGAAGGCGTTGGCGTTCATCGCGAGAAGGGAATAGTAGCCCATCAACGTCGTAAGTTCGGTCAGTTGCCGCGCTCCGAACTGGTCGATTGCTGCATCGAAAGTCTCCTGTTTGACGCGCTTTGTTGCGAACAGTTCCTTGGCGAAGTCGATCAGAGCCTGTTCATCTGCTGGCGCAGGAGGCAGCGATGTTTTGTCTCTGAGCGCGCTGACCAAGGCGTCGCTAAGGCCTTCTCTTCGACCCCATGCGGCGTGGGCGTTCCATATGAACTCGCAGTCCATCGCCCGCCCTGCGATTAGCTTGGCAAGCTCCAATATCCTCTGGGGCAGTTCGGACTCATCGCGGAGGTAGTGGACGAGGTGGTTGGCGCGGCGCCGCATCTCCGGGCTATGGATCATAGCCGACCCAGGCCCGCTGTCGATGGGGCCTCCGTTGTCCGACGTCTCGGCGTCGAATGCGTCCCTGAATTTCTCAGGCACCTGGTCTCGGGTCACAGTAGGCGTGCGGGCCATATTAATTCTCCTTTTAGTCATGTTTTCTTGTGGTCGCAGATGAAACTCATAGATTTTGTCCATCATATGCGCCCTGATTTATCGCGACAATCCCCGTGTCTCACAGAAGGAGAGTTTGGAGTACAATGGCCCCGAACTCCGACGCCAATCTCAAAAGGGGGCAGAGAAATGAAGTTTGGACTGCTATACGAGATGCAACGACCCTATGAGGGCACTGATATTGACTGGAACACTTTGTACAAGGAAACTCTGGAACAGTGCGAATTGGCAGACCAGGTGGGCTTCGATAACCTGTGGTTCGTCGAGCACCATTTTCTCACCGGATTCTCCGGGTCGCCCTGCCCAGAGGTCATGTTCGGGGCGTTGAGTCAGCGCACCAAAAATATCAGGATTGGATTCGGAGTGTCGATCCTTCCCCACGCGCACCCTGTTCGCATTGCTGAACGCGTGGCGATGGTCGACCAGTTGACCGATGGTCGAGTGGAGTTCGGGACCGGACGATCCAACGCCTACGAGCAGACCGGGTTGGGCGTTGATCCCAGAAACACCCGCGCAATGTGGGAGGAATCTTTGGCCATGCTGCCTCAGATATGGCAGTCGGACGAATTCTCCTGGGAGGGCGAGTTTTGGAACGTGCCATCCCGACGAGTTCTGCCCAAACCCTTCCAGAAACCGCACCCTCGGATGTATCTGGCCTGCACTCAGACGGACAGCTTCCGACTTGCCGCTGAGAGAGGCATTGGAGTGCTGTCCTCGGCGTCATATGCGACTACCATACTGGCAGAACACGTCAAAACGTACAAAGAGAACATCAAGAATGCCAACCCGGTGGGCGCTTTCGTTAACAACTACTGGGCCAACAACGTTCACGCCTTCTGTGGCTCCGACAATCAACAGGCCAGAGAGACAGCCGCAGAGTCCATGAAGACTTTCTTCGGGCCGGACAAGCCCTATATCGCAGGACGAGTTGGGGCCTACGAGGAGCTTTTGGAGGCCTGGGGAGGCGTGCCAGAGCACCTGGAGGCGGATTTTGGTCGATGGCTCAGACAGTCCGATGAAGCCCACAAAGAACAGGCGGCTGAAGCCGGAATTTCTTTGGACTCCGGCCCCGGCGCTGCGCGCGCGGCCATCTCTGAACTCGACGCCAACACCCTGGCAGATCGAGGGGTCATAATTGGCGGCGACCCAGAGAGCTGCATCAAAGCTATCCGACTGTACGAGGATATCGGCGTGGATCAAGTGATGATGATTATGCAGACTGAAACCATCCCCCACGAGAAGGTAATGAGTTCCATAGAGCTGTTCGGAAAAGAAGTTTTTCCCGTGATCCGAGAGTCCGAGAAGGCTAGCGTGTGAGAGGCTCGGTTAGACGCTCTTGGCTCATAGTTCCGGCTCACGACAATGATCGACTGGCCGAGGCCGCGGGTTCCAACGCTGATGTCGTCGTGCTAGACCTTCAGGACACCGTTCACGATTCTATGAGGCACGAGGCGAGAGACAATATCCGAGACGCCATATCCGACATGCGTGATACTGGCTCCGAGGTGTTTGTGCGTGTCGACATCGAGTTGATCTACGCTGATCTCGTTGCTTCTGTATGGCGCGGTTTGACCGGAATCGTGATACCCGGGGTTACCAACGTTGAGCAGGTAATGGACGCCGACAGCATATTGACTGACCTCGAATCCCAACGAGGCGTCGTCAAGCCTCCCCCGGTCGGAGACGTGCGCGAAGCCGACGACCCGCGAGGTCCAGAACAGGCGTTAGAGATTCATCTCTCGCTCGACACCGGACGGGGCAACTGGGACGCACAACAACTTATCAAGGCCAGTAATCGGGTAAAGTCGATAAGTCTGGGCCGCGCCGACCTGGTGATGGATCTTCGGGGAGAGCCGTCAGGAGACCTCCATCAGATGGAATACCTGATGCAACGGTTGATCGTCATTGCCAACGCCCTAAACGTCGAGCCTGTGGGGGCATGGTGGCGAGCGACTTCACGTGGCCTGGTTGCTGGCTATGATGACACTCTACAGGCGGCGATTGACGGAAGAATGGCAGGATTCCGAGGTGGTCTGTGCATGACGGCGCGTCAGGTGAAACCTCTGAACACGGGATACACGCCTTCAGCAGATGAAGTGTCCCATGCCGAAGAAGTCTTCACGAGAGAGCCAACTTATTCGCCGATGGCGGGTATAGCTTCAGACCTGATCGCATGGTCTGAGGAGTGTCAAAATCGAAACCGATCAAAGTCTATCGTGACCGCACAAAGGAACCAGTAATTTTCAGGGGATGAAAAAGATGCCCAGACCAGTGCGCCGCTCAGGGCTGACGATGCCCATCAACAACCCTCGTTTTGTTGACAGATCGTGGACTCGTGATTGCGACTATCTGAATTTCGACCTTGAAGACTCGGTGCCGCAGTCTCAAAAGGATTACGCGCGATCACAGGTTCGGCACGCTATCGTTCAGGGCCAAAAAGGCGCCGCCGAGATAAATATTCGGATCAATTGCGCCTATCCCGACGCCGATGTGCCAGCAGCGGTGTGGCCGGGGGTCAAACAGATAAATTTTCCCAAGGCTGAGACGGGAGCACAGATTCGCCATCTCGACGCTTTGATAACCGAGTTGGAGCGAGTCCGAGGCATTAGGTCGGGAACGGTGCGTATAGGCGCGACGGTCGAGACGACGTTGGGTGTGGCTAACTCCTATGAGATAGCCTCGGCCAGTCCGCGCATTGACGCTTTCGGAGGCGGGACCGGATACGATATGTCAATGGATATGGGCATCGAGATGTTCGTCGGGTTCGATCAGTTTGTTTACAATCGCGGCGAGGGAGAGTTGATTGCGTTGGCGCTAGGTCTGGAACGCGAAGGCGGAGTCTATATGTCAGACACCACAGGCAACGTCGGCAACGCGGAGCTTTCGATCAAGCGCGCAGAGGCGAGTCGAAAGGCTGGCCTGAGAACTGGCGGAGGCCTGCATCCGAACGTGGTGGCTCCTCAGAACCTGGGACTCACGCCGACGGTAAATGAGGTTGAGGACGCCCATCGCGTCCTGTCATTCTTCGCTGAACTAGACCAGCGCGGCGAGACCGAAGGTGACATGGATGGACGAATAGTTGACAAGTATGAGGCCGCTAGAGCCGAGGAACTTATCGAGTGGGCCAGTCTCTGCGCCCATCGAGATGCCGAAAAATCTGCCGCCAGAGAACAAACTGCCGCCGAACTGGACGAACAGAATTAAACTTCAGGGAGCAAACATGAAAGTGTTCGTGAGGAGGTCACATCTTCTGGTCCCTGTGCTCGACAGAGAGAAGGTCGAGACCTCGTGGACTCACAACGCCGACTCCGTAATTCTTGACCTGACCGGCATCGAATCCGAGGATGACCGATCCCGCGCTAGAAGTCTCGTAAAAGAGTCCATAAGACATGCCTGCAGGGGCGGCGCTGACGTGTTTGTGCTTCCCAACAAGGCATTGGCTCGCGCCGACATCGAGGCTTCGGTTTGCCCTGGCCTGAAAGGAATCGTGTATCCGGGCGCAGAGACGAGCGCAGATATAGAGGAAGCAGACTCGATATTGTCTGAATTGGAGACGGGTCGAGGAATCGCTTCCGGCGTGTTGCAGATCATCGCGCTGATTGATTCGGGGACAGGAGTCTGGAATATCCGCGAGATCGTGACAGCAAGCCCCCGTGTATGCTCTTCCGGTCTAGACGAGTTGAATCTGTGCCGAAACATGGGCATCATTCCCTATGCGGATTTTGACCCATTTGTGTATGCAAAAGGTCGAATAGTCGTCGAAACTAGAGCGGCGAAAGTTCAGCCGATAGGCATCAGCCATCCCTACGGAGTTCTGCCTCAATTCGACGATGCCGACGAAATTTACCAACAGGCCCTTAGAGGAAAGAATCTCGGTTTCGCGGGCGCTATATGCCCAGACCCAAGTTGGGTGGCTCAATGCAACACCGCGTTCGCACCGCCAGCAGACCGGCTGGAATTCTTCCGAGAGACTCGCCGATTGTTCGCCGAAGGGGTTGCGCGGGGAACCGCCGCAGTCCCTTATCCTGGAACCACCATGATGATCGACGTCCCCGTAGACGAGAACGCCCGAGTTAATCTGGAGCTATGGGAACTCTGCGCGGCACGTGAGGCCGAGAAGGCCAAAGCGATTGAAAAGCAAGAATCAACGATGGCGTGAGCCAGCCCGATAACTTACTCCATCGACAGGAGACAAGATAAATGCCCATCGAACAGATTTCGCCCGATCTAGAGAGAGTCGTGGCGACGGATCAGGTGATTGAGGAATTGGCTAGAGGTTTCGGCGGAGACGCCGGCCCGGCTGAGGGACCGCTGTGGTGGAAAGAAGACGGATACCTCCTCTTCAGCGACATTGGAAACAATCGTCGTATGAAGTGGTCCGAGGACGACGGCGTTTCGCTGGTTCTTCGGCCGTCAAACCATGCCAACGGCCTGACGCGAGACCTTCAGGGCAGATTGATTGCCTGCGAACACGAAACACGGCGCGTCATCCGATACGAACACGACGGAAGCGTTACGGTTGTCGCCAACAATTACCGAGGCACGCGGCTGAATCGTCCAAACGATGTCATCGTAAAATCCGACGGGTGCCTGTATTTCACTGACCCCGGCGCACCTGGCCCGGATGTTGACCTAGATGTCGCAGGTGTATATCGGGTCACTCCCGACCTGGGCACACTGACGCTTATGGTGAAAGATTTCGTTGTGCCCAACGGACTGGCATTCAACACTGACGAGAGCATTCTGTATATCAACGACACACGCCGACGCCACATACGAGCCTTCGATATGCAACCCAACGGAATGATGGCTCTAGCGTCGGATCGAATGTTCCGCGACTTGAGCGGCTACCGTGCAGGCGTTCCCGACGGTATGAAAGTGGATGTCGACGGGAACGTTTATTGCGGCGGCTCCGGTGGGATCTGGGTCATGGACTCGACTGGCAAGCATCTGGGTATCATCGTTCATGGCGAGGGGGCGACTACCAACGTTGCGTTTGGCGGCGACGACTGGAAAACGCTGTATTTCACAACATGGAACACGGTGGGACGGGTCCAACTGAAGGTCGCTGGGTTGCCTGTGCCTACTGAGGCGTAAAACCCCATTGATACAGCCGTGCCATGCTGAGTCGAGGCGAAGCATCTGGTCGCGTGGACAATAACTGTCGTCCTATTCACGATGCGATTCTTCGATTGCGATCTCAGAATGGCGCGACGTGACGGCGGCAACAAACGAAGGAAGCATCAATGTCTGCACAAACTACGCCTATCTCGCAAGTCCACATCCTGCCTCAGACCGGTGGAGGTGTCACAGTTCTTCGCGACCAGCGGGTTAGGGTCACGTGCCTCCAGGGAAAGCAGGTCGGCGACCTTTTCGCGTTCATTCCTGGCTCTCGTGGCGAGTATCTTTCGCCGAGTTACACTCTAAGGAGTCTGGGGCGGCTGTATCCAGAGGTCGGGAAGCCGCTGTACAGCACGCATCGGAGGCCGTTGCTTTTGATCGAGGAGGACACCGTTGGCGTCCATGACCTCCTGATGCCTGCCTGCGACAATAACCTATACGAGTTGATGGGCGCGAAAAACCACCCCAGTTGTCGGGACAATCTAAACTCCACTTTGAAGGATTTCGATGTGGATGTCGACGGCAATCCAGACCCAGTGAACTTGTTTCAGAACACGCCTATCGTAGACTTGGACGGACGATGGGAGGTTCGAGAGTCCGTGGCAAAACCTGGAGATTACGTCCAGTTCAAAGCGCTGGAGGAGCTTCTTGTTGTCGTGGCCGCCTGCTCGATGGATTTGAGCGACCTCAATGGAGGAACGCCCACTGATCTGATGCTGGAAGTTTTCGAGTAATATCGATGACGGGAAAGGTCATCTGCACACATCCAAAGCCGTCAACGCCAGCACTTTGCTACAAAGCTCCATCTCGTCTATTAGCGTGTAGTCTTCGCCATAAGTGCCTCCCGAAGGCCCATAAATAGGCGCAGGGATTCCAGCCGTCCATAGGTGGGCGTCGTCATCACCGTACCTCGCGCTCAATGGCGACGAAGGCAGGCCGATGCCCTGAGGCTCGTCACCGGTTACGTGCCTGTAGGCTCCAGCGATTGTTTGGACGATCTCTTCATCCACAGGCATGTCCATCGGAGGATGATCCAGAATCCAGGTGTTGAACTTTCGCTCAATTGGGTTCACCAACTCGTATTGGAAATCTGGGTCGGCGGCTTTGAGTTTGTCGAGAGACGTCTCCAGGTCGCGTCTGATGGTTGCAGCCGACATTCCGGGCACCGTGCTGATGCCCATGAATGCGGTGCATAGATCAGAGTTGCGAGCGACTGAGCGCAGATCGTAGGATTCGCCCCTGCCTCCAAAAACAGACCCGACTTTGAGCCACGGCAGTCCTTCGATGTCCCACGGCTCGTGGGTCAAATTGGTGTCGTAGATTGCCGCGATGGCCTTCATCATCAGAGGTATGGCGTCAACGCCATTGACGTCGCTGGTGTCGGGATGCCGCCCTTTGATGTGCAATGCGAAGTCGACCATTCCTGCGTGTTTGGTGACGATGTGATGAGCGCCGTATGGCTCAGTCACGACGGCCACGTCTGTCTTGTAACCGTGTTCAATCAGATATTTGGTGCCTAAGCCGCCCTGGAGCTCTGCCAGAACACAAGCGATCACGATGTCTCCTTTGAGTTTCACTCCGGACTTTCTGATCGCTTCAGCGGCGTGAATCATCGAGGCGACGCCAGACTTCATGTTGCGGATTCCTGCGCCGTAGAGTCTGTTGCCGTCCACCCACGGGTCAAACGGGTCACGATCCCAACCTGTGGCCAGGGGATTGCTGTCGAGGTGACCGTTGAACATGATGCTGCGACCGCCGCCCGAACCCTTGAGGGTGGCGACTGTCTGAAACCAGCCTGGCTCCACCTCTTGAAGATCAACTTCGTAACCGCGAGATGACATATAGCTTGCGACCCATCGTGCAATCGGCGTCTCCTCACCAATGAAACTGGGAATCCGCACCAGCGATTTTCCCAACTCGACTAATTCTTCTCTGTCGATTAGCCTGATGAGTTCCTGAGTTGCCATAGCGATTCCTCCGTTAGTCTCCGACCTGCCAGTATCGTTTGCCGTCGGTGCGAACAATGCGACCGAATCCGGGTTTGGTGAAGTGGCAAGACACAACGGTCGTGCCGTCCACTTCTAGCTGATTGAGCATTTTTCGGCGGGTCTTAATAGCTGTTTTGGGGTCTCCGTCGAATATGGGAGTCCATTCCAACTCTGTGACCTGGGCCGGATGAATCAGAACATCCCCCTGAATCATCGCTCGCTCTCCGCCTGAGGATACCATGACGCTCATATGTCCAGGCGTGTGGCCCGGAGTGTGAATCGCTCTCACTTCGTCGGTCAGGTTGGCATCGCTTGTAAGACCGTCCAATACATCGAGGTCCGCCAGCGGCTGAACCAATTCGTCATAGAACGGATAGCGGCCGGCGGCCTGAACATCGGGCCTGCTGAAGTGGTCGATGTCATCCTGGTGAACAACGTATCGGGCGTTGGGGAATGCCGGGACGCGCGTGCCGTTTTCCTCCCTGGTGTTCCACCCCACATGGTCAATATGTAGGTGAGACAGGAACACAGTGTCTACGTCAGCCAGATCGACACTTTTGGATGCGAGTTCAGCCATCAGTTCGCCTCGCAGACCACCGATATAGTCAATCGGGCCGGGGCCATATCCTGTATCGATGAGGATAGTTTTACCCTGAGACCTGACCAGATAACAGCCAATCTCAATTCTCATCCTCTCACCCTCGAAGGTGTCTGGAAACATCTCCCTGAACGGCTCCCAGGCGTCGTAAGGCACGTTGGGCCAAAGCTCGGGCAGGGGAGTAGGGAACGCACAGTTCATGTCGGTTAAGGCAACAATCTCAGCGTTGCCTACGCTCATTTCAAAGCTGCTCATGATACGTCCTCCTAGCCTGTCGAATTGTCTAGATTGCACACATCAATGGCGGTCACAGCGAGGACCTTCGCACAATCAACCATCTCACTGATGATCGCATAGCTGTCGTCCTCCTCCTCGTTGCCCCTGACTACGCCTGGGCCGTAAATCAGGCAGGGAATGCCTGCGTTCCACAGATGGCAGGTGTCGTTGGCAGAGTAAGCGTTTGGCAAGACGGTGCCAATTACGTTGGGCGGATTTCCGGTGACCAACTCGTGATTTCGCGCCACAGCTTGCACGATATATTCATCGATGGGAACGTCGAGCGGGTCCATGACCAGTCGCCGCCCGCCTTTGAACGACGAAGGCACCGGAATTTCGATGTCGTACCGCAAATCGCTGTCATCCTCCGAAAGCGGGTCGAGATCGCGGCGGATGTCGGTTACAATCGACTCGACGGTCTGGCCCGGGACGAAGTGGACGTCAACCAAGATGGTGCACAGGTCGGGGATATAAGGGGGTTCGACCAGCACATACTCGCTCCCAATGCCGCCGATGATGCTGCCGACGTTCAGTCTGGGCAGCAACGGCATGTCCGCTCTGCGTTCGTGAGTGAACTCGACGGACTGGAGCCTGTCGATAATCTTCGTCATCTTCAGAACGGCGTTAACTGGCCCCTCGGTCTCCCGAATATGGCCTGTCACGCCGTAAGTGTGGATTGCCATGTGAACGATGCCAGCGTGCACCGTTGCCAGATTCCCAAGACCGAACGGTTCGGCGACCACGGCCATATCGGTTCTGAACCCAGTCTCCATCAGATGATAGGTTCCTTCACCGCCCTGGGTCTCGCCGACGACGCAGGCCACAACCAGATCGCCCCTTAGAGACACACCCGACTGGCGCACAGCCTCCGCGGCCATGATTATCGACGCGAGACCGCCCTTCATGTTCTGGACTCCCTGACCATAAAGGCGGTCGCCTTCGACACTGGGTCTCCACGGGTCCCGCTTCCAACGCCGACCCAGGGAGTTTATGTCGGTGTGACCGTTGAGCATCAGGCTCTTGCCGCCGCCTGTTCCGGGCAATGTCGCGATTGTTTGGAAGCGCCCCGGTTCGACCTCTTGTAACTCGACCCGATAGTCTCGACTGCGGAAAAATTCAGCAAGAAAAATCGCTACTGGAGTCTCGTCGGGCTTGAAACTGGGAATTCTGATCAGGTCGCTGGCGAGTCCTACAATGGCCTTCTCATCAACGTGGTTGATAACACGATTTAGGAGGGGGGAGTTAGTAGTCATAATAGTTTCGAATCTTAAGGCGAACTACGCTAGAACGCAATGCGCCTGAATCGGTTCGAGTGGCAGAGAACGGAAACAGTAGAACAGGAGAAGCGGACAGACAGTATTGGTCGTGGTGGGGAGACTCGAACCCACGGCCTCTACGTACCGAGAGTGATATGATCGGCGTTGGGGTCGAGTTCCTGGACTAGCTTGCGCCCAGAGCCAATCTCACAACTTAAAAGTAATTGCCGACGAGCCAGGGTCCAATCATCGAGGTCTAAGGGCAAGGGACCAGATGCAATTATCGGCTTCCAGAAAACCACGTTGAAGGACCACAGCAGGAGACGTGAATGAGTTTTCCCGATTCAAGCCAGATCCAATTCACGTCTGACCTGCGGGTGTGCCGTATCCTGAATGGCATGTGGCAGGTATCCGGAGCACACGGACACATCGATCCTGCTATGGCCATCCGGAGTATGTTCGACTACTTTGAGGCGGGATTCACTACCTGGGACCTAGCTGACCATTACGGTCCAGCTGAAGACTTTATTGGAGAGTTCCGACGCCAACTGGCTGAACATCGCGGTGAGGCTGCGTCTTCTAGCATCCAGGCATTCACCAAGTGGGTGCCTCATCCGGGGCCGATGACGCGCCAGATAGTCGAACGCAACATTGACATTTCGCTGCGCCGAATGGGCGTAGAAATCTTGGACCTGCTTCAGTTCCATTGGTGGGACTACAACGACCCACGATATACGGACGCCCTCACTCATTTGGCTAGTTTGAGGGAGGAAGGCAAAATTAGGCACCTAGCCTTGACCAACTTCGACACCGAACATCTTCGTCAGATTACGGATCAAGGGATCAGAGTTGTCTCCAATCAGGTTCAGTACTCACTTATCGACCGCAGACCAATGATCCAGATGGCGCAATATTGTCAGGAACATGACATCAAGCTACTGGCATACGGGACAGTTTGCGGGGGGTTGCTCTCAAAGAGATATCTGGGACAACCTGCCCCTAGCGGCGCGGCGCTGAACACGGCCAGCTTGCACAAATACAAGCAAATGATAGATGCCTGGGGCGGCTGGGAATTATTCCAGAATCTACTGGCAACCCTCGGAGACGTCGCTGGAAAACATGGGGTCAGCATCGCCAACATAGCTGTCCGTTATATGCTGGAGCGCCCCGCAGTGGCCGGAGTGATCATTGGCGCCAGATTAGGGGTGACAGATCATCAAGCGGACAACGCCAGAGTGTTCGATTTTGCCCTTGGCCAGGAAGACAATGAACAAATAGAAACCATTCTCAGTCAGTCACGGAACCTGTACCAGATGATCGGCGACTGTGGTGATGAGTACAGGTAGTGTCAATTTGACTAAGCTCTCTTAAGCACAGAACACAGCAAGAGAGCACAACCCTCCAGTGGGACTGGAGCTATAAACGGACACCTGGAGCGTGAATCGTCGCTGACGTCGTGAAGGTCCGCCTTGCCAGCTACTTACCCTGTGTGATCCAGTCGGCAACGCGTTCTCCGATCATGATCGAGGTGGCGTTTGTGTTCGCTCTAATCACGTCCGGCATGATCGATGCGTCCGCGACACGTAGTCCTTCAACGCCGCGGACCCAGCTGAACTGATCCAACACCGCCATAGGGTCCGTGTCTGGTCCCATTTTACAAGTGCCTGAGATGTGATGTGAGCTACCTACGTTGCGCATGAGCCAATCATTGAGAGCGTCATCATCGACTAGATCATCGTCAGTGGGAGTTACCCGGTCAATAATAATGTCCTTGAAGGTCTCATGGTCAGCCAGACTTACGCAAAGCCTGATCGCCTTGCGCATACGTTCGAGGTCCAGTGGTTCGGTGAAGTAGTTATAGTCCAAGTACGGCTGCACGTTGGGGTCCTTCGATGATAGCCGCAACTCCCCTGCGCCTATGGCAAGCTGCAAGCTGGCGCTCAGCCCTATGTAGTTCCTTTCATCATCGATTTGGACTTGGGCCGGCCGGTGTTCACTGGTCATCAGCATAGGACTGATCTGCATATCGTTACTAATATTGGAACCCTCAACGGTGTAACGGAGTCCCACCTGAATTACTGGAGCCTGCACATCTGCGCGTTCGCCAACGGCCTGGAACAGAACACATGCAGTGGGATGATCCCTCAGGTTCTGGCCGACACCAGGCAAGTTTTGGACCACATCGATTCCCAATGATGCGAGCTGGTCCTTGGGGCCAATTCCGGACAGGAGCAGGAGTTGAGGGGAACCGATTGTTCCTGCGCACAACACGATCTGATCACCTTCCACTGTGAATACTTCACCACCGCTTTCTGCCTCAACTGCTACCGCGCGCCTGCCGTCAAATAAAATCCTCCTCGACGTGACGTCGCCCTTGATCGTGAGATTGAGCCGATGGCGGGCGGGGTCCAGGTATGCCAAAGCCATACTGATGCGAACGCCGTCTAGAGTATTTCTAGCCCTGGGGGACACTCCGGTCGATTCTGGGTGATTTTGATCTGCGTCCGCAGGAAACCCGTGCGCCAAACAAGCATCTTCAAACGCTACAGCATGAGGCATCCACTCGCCTCTCGGATATCTGCGCACTGGCACTGGGCCGTTTGAGCCGTGGAAGTCGCCACCGAAGTCCAGATCTGTTTCTAATTTTCGAAAATAGGGTAGAACGTTCGTATAGGACCACTCGTCGTTGCCTAAATCCGCCCAACTGTCGTAGTCTTCAGGTATCCCTCGGTACAGAACCTGCCCATTAATTGCGCTTGAACCGCCAGTGGCCTTGCCTCTGGGAATCGTTAGATTGGTTTGTTGATCGGTGACCCGAGCTCTATAGTCCCAGCTATGTGGCCCGTAGGCGGAAAGCCAAACGTTGTTACCCAGCTTCAAGTCCTCGGGTAGGTGGTCGATATCAGGGTAGTCGGGGCCAGCCTCAAGCAATAGCACGGACCGAGTTGGGTCTTCTGACAATCGGCCGGCCACAACGCTCCCCGCTGACCCCGCTCCGATTACGATCACGTTGTATTTCATTGTGTCACTTCACCATTCACATTTGCAGGCTGGAATTCGGAGCCGCCATTGATCTGAGGCTACGATAAATTTTGTATTTACGACCTCTGGCGCTACGAACCCCATACAAACCATTCGTATGCCGCCATTTTAGATCGCACAACAAGATTCGCGAATCTCTCTGTTATTGGGTGTCCGCATCGTATCATAAGCACCCGTTGATGTTGCTGCAAAATCCAAAGACGGCAACGTAAGTGGGGCGCCTTAGCACTTTGACCCATTTTCACTGTTGACGGCAGAAGCCTATGACCAGAATTTACCAATAATTCTTGGGTTACGTTGTGGCTGCGTTCGCAAGGCTTTCGGCTTCCTTCGTTCTGGGAGCCGCTTAGAAACGTCGGCGCCTGCCTCGGACAGGGCGTTTACTGCCGCCGGTTTGGTTTGCTGAGGTCAATCTCCGCATCGTCGAAGCTTTCCTCTAGTGTCGCGATGTGCAACCCTGGAACGCCATCGTCCAGTTGGCAGAGCATGTCAATTCTGGACGGGACTGCTATTCGGATCCCCGTAGCCGGGAAATTGCGTTAATTGAAATTGTTCACAGTTTGTTGACTTGCTAGGCGGTCTGTGGTTGAATCCCAACGTAGCAAAAGAATTTGTGATCAATTTTGGTAATTAGGGGCAGCCCGGCCCAATTCAGGAGGAAAAGATGTTCGGGAAACGAAGTAATATGAAAGCGTCTATAGCATTTGGGGCTGCCCTTTTCGTGGCTCTTTTTGCTATGGCCTGCGGCGAGACCGTAGTGGTCGAGAAGGAAGTCATTAAGACAATTGAAGTACCGGGCCAGACTGTCACAACCGAGGTGATAAAAGAGGTACAGGTCCCTGGTGAGACCATCACCGTCACCAAAGAGGTGATCAAAGAAGTCCAGGTCGCTGGCGAGACCGTGATCGTGACTAAAGAGGTCGTCAAAGAAGTCCAGGTCGCTGGCGAGACCGTGATCGTGACTCAAGAGGTCGTCAAAGAAGTAGAAGTAATTAAGGAAATCCCTGTTGAGGTTCAGGTTCCCTTCGAGAAGATCGTGCTGAAGGAGATACCTTCAGCTCCCGGCATTACCGCGGACAATCCCCCAGGATCGTATTCTTGGCCGAGGTATGTGCCGGACTTTATGCCCGCCACTTACCAAGAGGCTCCAATGCTCTCGAAACTGGTTGTCACAGGCCAATTGCCCCCAGTTTATGAACGGCTGCCCAAGAACCCGCTGGTTATCGAACCGGCTGAGGGCATAGGACAATACGGGGGAACTTGGTTCCGAGCGTTCACCGGCCCTGCCGACGGACAGAACATGGAACGTCCTCTAAAGGACCACATGCTGTACTTCGACACCGGCATGACCACACCCCAGCCCAACATAGCGGCCAGCTGGACAGTTAACGCTGACGCCACAGTGTTCACCTTCACTTTGAGGGAGGACATGAAGTGGTCGGATGGGGAACCATTCACTACTCGGGACGTTATGTTCTGGGTCAACCACATGTTGAATGACGAAGATATCAACCCAACCCCGCCTGCCTGGGCAGTTCATGGCGGCGAGATGCTGAAGTTCGAGGCGCTCAACGACCTTACCTGGCAGGTCACCTCGGCAGAACCTTATGGTCTGTTCATTCCGCTCATGGCTTCGGTCATTGTCGCGGGACCCCACACCAGGGGTGATTCGGGCGACGGAGGCTATGCAGCTGCCCATTACCTGGAACAGTTCCATCCGGACTTTGTCGGCCTGGATACAGCAAACGCAAATGCCGTAGAGGCAGGGTTTGACAACTGGGCCACGTACTTCCTTAACAGGAACCATTTGAATGCAAACCCAGAAGCGCCTTCCATGATGGCATGGATGGTCACCGAAAGCATAAACACATCACGATGGGTCTTTGAGCGAAACCCGTACTACTTCGCGGTGGACACGGCCGGCAACCAGTTGCCCTACATAGACAAAGTCGTCCTGACTCTGGCAGAGGACCTTGAGGTTTTGAACCTGAGAGCTATTGCCGGTGACTTTACGGTCATGGGTAGGCACATAGATATCGCTAAACTGCCTATCTTCCTGGACAACGCCCCTGATCAAAATTATAGGGTGCAGTTCTGGAGGCAGCCTGAGAGCGGCATCGCCAATCTTTACTTCAACGAGTCATGGATTCCTGAGGGCGGTGGAGCCGAAGCTGAAGAGGTCCTGAGTTTCGCCCAGCAGGTAGAGTTCCGCAGGGCGCTGTCGCTGGGTATTGAGCGGGACCAGATCAACGAAGTGTTCTTCCTGAGCATTGGCGAGTCCACAGGCCTGTGTCGCGGATTCGACGACCCCAACAACCCCGGGAAATACTACGGGGAAGATGACGTCCGGCTAGACCCAGACATGGCGAACGCGATTCTTGACGGTCTTGGGCTGGACAAGAAGGACGGTGAAGGCTACAGGCTGATGCCCAGTGGAGCTCGGCTGACCCTACCAATAACCGCGATCGTGGCCTCGTTCGAGGATTACCCTGGTATGAGCGAAATGATCGCGCAACACTGGAAGAAAAACCTGGGCATCCACGCTCGCGTGGACTCCCTGGAGCGGAGCCTGGCCAGCACAAGAGGCCAGAATAACCAAACGCTGATCAGCATCTGGGAGTCGTCAGGACGAGACGCTGTTCTGATTACGCCTCAGCATCTTCTTGCTGTCGCTGGTGGTGGAAACCCCGACAGGTTAGGGATGGAATGGTACGATAGCGGTGGAACCGCCGGTCGTGAGCCAGTCTCTTCCTTCATTAGCGCACAGCAGGTACTCTACACTGAAGGTATCTCCACCAGTGATGGAGAAAGATACCTCGAGATCGCACGTAGGGTAGTTGAGATCAACTGTGAGATGGTTAACCCCATTACCACAGTCATGAACAAGCCCACCTACACGGCGATCATAAAGAGAAACGTGCATAACATCCCGAATCCTCTGCCCTTCTCATACCACGCGCAGACCTCAGGGAATGGATTCCCGGAGACGTGGTGGATAGAGCGGTAGGGCTGACTAAATCTGGAATCGAAGGGTCGAGTAACGAGCGCCCCCTCCCCAGTTCCTTATCAGGGAGGGGGCGCGTTCATACGTGTTCAAACCAAGGGCAGCGCCTGCCCAGAATTGGCGTATCTTGCCAGCAAATATAATGACTGACCAGTGTTAAATTATCTCTTGCGCCGTGCCCTCTACGCCGTCATGGCTATATGGGCGGTCTCGATCATATCGTTTTTCATAATTAATCTGCCGCCTGGTGATTATGTAACATCATACATAGCTCAATTACAAAACACGGGCAGCATAATATTGGCGGATGAGGCGGAAAACCTGCGCGAGTTTTATGGCATCAACAGGCCGCTGTACGTTCAGTACGGCAAATGGATTAACCAGATTGCTCATGGTAACCTGGGCTATTCGTTTGAATTCGGGCTTCCTGTCAATGATGTCATTGGTGAACGTCTCATTCTCACCATGATTCTGGCGTTGGTAACAGTGGTGTTCATTTGGATTGTCGCAATACCCATCGGTATCTTCAGCGCAGTCCAGCAGTACTCCATCTGGGACCACACATTCACCTTCTTCGGATTTATCGGTCTGGCGGTGCCAGATTTTCTGCTCGCCCTTATTATGATGTATATGTCCTTCGTTCTGTTCGATTTCAGCATTGGAGGCTTGTTCTCACCGGACTACGTCGCCGTCGGTTGGTCGCTAGGAAGAGTATGGGACCTCATGAGGCACATGGTGATTCCCGTCATCATCCTCGGAACCTCCGGCACGGCAACTCTTATCCGAATAACGCGCGCCAACCTACTGGACGAACTCAGAAAGCCATACGTAGCCACCGCACGGGCGAAGGGGCTGCCCGAGTGGAAGCTGGTTCTCAAGTATCCAGTACGATTGGCTCTGAACCCTGCAGTGAGCCTTACAGCTTACATCCTTCCGTTCTTGGTCTCAGGCAGCATTGTGGTGTCTGTGGTTCTCGGCCTGCCAACGGTAGGTCCGATACTTCTGAAAGCGCTGGTTGCCCAGGATATGTTCCTTGCTGGCGCAATTATCCTGATCATCGGGTGGATGACCGTGGTGGGAACTTTCTTCTCGGACCTGTTGCTGGTATTGATTGATCCCCGCGTGCGATTCGAGGGGCGGTAACAGATGGCTGTCGAATCATTAGAGCAACCGATACAGGGTAGGGAATTCGAAGATCGAGTAAGCGTCGCCACCCAACGGCAACTCATCTGGTGGAGATTCAAACGGCACAAGCTCGCGCTGGTCGCCTCTATCGTCGTCGCCATGTTTTATTTGGTTGTGGTGTTTGCCGATTTTCTCGCCACCAGCGACCCGTCTGATTCAGAGGCATTCAGAGGGCTAATGCCCATTCAGGCCATCAAATTCTTCGATGGCGTAAAACCAAACCTACAGGTATGCAAAATCGAAGGGGAAAGAGACCTACAAACCTTCAAGCGAGTGTACGTCAGAGACTGTAACGATACAACAGAAATAGGACTGTTCGCCCACGGCTACAAGTACAAGCTGTTTGGATTCATTCCTACCGATCGGCACCTCATCGGGATGAGCGATAGGTCCCTGCGTGCGGAAGACCACATTTACCTCCTCGGCACAGACAAGCAGGGGAGGGACATGTACTCCAGGCTCATATTCGGGACAAGAATATCCCTCACTATCGGGCTTTTCGGGGTTGGACTGAGCATATTCCTGGGCATTTTCCTCGGAGCTATATCTGGATTCTATGGCGGATTGATCGACAACCTCATTCAACGAGTAGTGGAGATAGTTCGGTCCATCCCCGCCATTCCCCTATACATGGGAATGGCAGCAGCGTTCCCGCCTGACTGGTCGATCCTGAGGATATATTTCGCTATCACGATCGTGATCTCCTTGTTCGCGTGGACGGACTTAGCCCGGGTGATTAGAGGGAAGTTCCTCAGCATGCGTGACGAGGACTTCGTGATGGCCGCCTTGATAGCGGGAGCCAGCCAGCGGCGCATAATATTCCGGCATATGCTCCCATCCTTCTACAGCCACATTATTGCCGCTGCGTCCCTCGCGCTGCCTTTTATGATTATCACTGAAACTACACTCAGTTTCCTCGGCCTGGGTCTTCGACCGCCAGCCATCAGCTGGGGAGTGTTGCTGAAAGACGCGCAGAATGTCCAGACCATCGCCCTTACTCCCTGGTTGTTGATTCCGGCGATTCCTGTAATCGTGGTGATCCTGGCATTGAACTTCATGGGAGACGGACTTCGCGATGCAGCCGACCCTTATTCGTCTTAGAACACAGGCAGATTTTCTATGTCTTCGGGAGAAATTGTGACACGTAGCGACGAGGCTAGCCGGAACCCGCTCCTACAGGTCAAAGGACTCGAAACCCATTTTTTCACGGACGAAGGCACCGTGCTTGCTGTCGATGGCGCGGAGTTCGAAGTCTACGCAGGCCGAACTCTGGGTATCGTGGGCGAGAGCGGCTGTGGCAAGAGCGTAACTGCCAAGTCCATACTTCAGATTGTGGATCGGCCTGGGAGAGTCGTGGATGGGGAGATCATCTACAGCCCTCGGGCGGAGCCTGAAAGGGATCTCCTGAAACTAGGAGCAAATAGCCACGAGATGCGCACCGTGAGAGGCGGCGAGATCTCGATGATATTTCAGGAGCCCATCTCTTCGTTCAGCCCGGTGCATACCTTCGGCAATCAGATTATCGAAGCAATCAAACTGCACACAGACCTTAATAACGACGCCGCCTATGACCTTGCTGTGAAATGGCTCGAACGTGTGGGCATACCGAATCCTCAACAACGTCTCTCTGAGTATCCGCACCAGTTCAGCGGTGGGCAACGTCAGCGTGCGATGATAGCAATGGCCCTATGCACTGACCCACGGATACTGATCGCAGACGAGCCAACCACGGCTCTGGACGTGACCACCCAGGCCCAGATACTGGACCTGCTTTTGCAACTGAGAGACGAGAATGAGATGGCGATAATTTTCATCACTCA
>Ga0207991_1000790_pt1 | contig 20817 bp, 18 predicted proteins | sample ETN07SmetaG_FD_185786 | JGI IMG/M metagenome (GOLD analysis project Ga0207991, IMG submission 185786) | Marine microbial and viral communities from oxygen minimum zone, Eastern Pacific Ocean - ETNP2014F14-07SV275 (SPAdes) (version 2) | ecosystem: Environmental > Aquatic > Marine > Oceanic ... | reverse complement strand
ACTGTGACTTTGACTCTCAACCCCGGCGACATAGATTTGGCTGGAGGAGACGGGACGAACTTCGCCTTCAGCACTTCAAGAGTGGCCAGGACATAGGGAACCCCCTCTCACTCGTTTCGACCCTCAGAACATGACTGTCAGTGAGGTGGACCCCAAAAACTGGACAGGTGGTTAAGCTACATTCAAGCTCCTAAAATGGCAGATATTCAAAGAGTAAGACATGAGCAATCACGCAGGAAGCACGGAGCGGCGTTAAAGGCCAAGGTAGCTCTGGCGGCTCTTCGAACAAGACCAGACGGTCTCGGAGTTAGCTAGCCGGTTCGAGGTCCACCCGACGATGATCCACAGCTGGAAGAAGCAACTGGCCGAGAGAGCGCCGGAGCTGTTCAGTTCCGGGCGCTCAAAGCCCGACAAGGGTCACGAGGCGCTGGTAGCCAAGCTCTACCGGCAGATAGGCCAGTTGACGGTGGAGCGGGATTTTTGTCGGACAGGTCCGGTCTATGAGTCGCACGCAGAGAGATCATTGAAATAGGACACTAGAGGATTGAGGGCATGGCGCCCAGGGGATGTTGGGGAGGAGAATAGGGGCACAGGCAGGTCGCGCAACGACCTTGATGCAATATACGATGTCGATGTTGTATCTTGCCAGCCTAGCTGGCAGAAAGCGAATCGTGGACCGTGTGATTCACGACCCACGATTCGGCATTACTCAAACAGCAGCGCTTACTTCCGAGATTGCAGGACGTTGCCTGAAAGCTCGGTTATCTCGTCGATCTTCACCAGAACCGCCACGCCCTGACGCTCCGGGTCTCGGTCAAGTTCGGCCTGGACGGTGCGGCTCATCACGTCGTCGCGTACCTCTCCGGACTCGTGGACCGTCGCGGTGCCGTGGAAGCGCCAGTTGATGCGCTCTGGGCCATTTCGATAGAAGATTATAGTCTGAGGATTGTCCTGAACATTCGTCAGAGCCGACCGTTTGGCGCGCTCCCAGTAGGCCAGCGTTTCGTCGTCGTAGACGAGAACGCTGCCCTTCATGCTGATCTGCGGCTTCCCGTCCTTGGACGCTGTTCCCACAAAACACGGAGCCCCGTCCACCAGGGCGTTGTCGATCTTTTCCTGCATATCGCCTGTTATTGAAATCATGCCTCTCCCCATTCGGATTATTCGATTGTCTGTTAACTCTACAAGGCCATCCGAGATTGCGACTGCCTCTGCATCTTCAATTTGGCTTACTCATCCGACCAGACCTGAACTTTGCCGAACTGACCGTCAAAACCCGGTTCGAAATAGATGTCGCCCGCTCTGACCTTCGAGACTCCCTCCGCGATCCTCTGCCCATTCTCAGCCAGAGCCCCGGCAATATCGCCGACTGGAACATTCAGCAAAATTTCCAACTCGGAGTCGAAGGTTTCGATTAATCGGGTGTGCGCCGTTCGCACTCGTTTGGTGTTGACTCCGAAACCCAGCGCTTCGGCCACGATCTGCTGAAGAGAGATCAGCGACCGGAACGGCGGCCTGCCATTGTCCGATCGAGTAAGTCCGTCTTCGTCACGATAGGTGGCGACATCCCGCGCCCCTATCTCGGCCACTCGCTGCATCACGCCCAGCGTCATCCTGCGAGCGCACACGGGGCAGGTTCTTCCATACTCCGATACATCGTTAGGCGAATAGCTGATGCCGCACTTGCGATGGCCGGAGTAGTGGTACTTGCCCTCCTCCGGGAAGAACTCGACGGTGTAGGAGATGTCCTGAATCTTCAGAGCGTGGGCGAGACCGTCGTAACTCGGCTCGCCGTTCATCACCGTCAACTCCCGCGCCAGCTTTGGCAGCGAATGAGCGTCCGAGAAGGACACTATCGACAGGTTATCCAACTCAGGAACCTGCCAACACATGGCTGGGTCGCTGGACAGGCCCGTCTCGATGGCGGTGATGTGTTCCAGAGTGTCGCCAAAACACTCCTCTAACGAGTCAAATCCCGACTTGGAGCCGTACACGCCGAACCACGGAGTCCAGACATGGGCTGGAATGATGATGCACCGCTCGTCGATGTCCAACAGGGTCGATACCAACTCTCGGGGCGTCATATGGATGGTGGGCCTTCCATCGCTCTCCAGAGAGTTGGACTTTCTGGAGAGCGCTTGATTGATGCGCCCCACAGTCTCAAGACTGGGAGCGAAAGCCAGCATATGAATCCGCCGACGGCGCCCTCCCTGTGGAGCGTTGCAGTTCAACTCCGTGCCCAGGACGAATTTTACGCCGTCCAACTCAAACAAACCGTCGCCTGTGTCCTTGAGTTTCTTGCCGGTCTCAGCAAACCATGTGGGATGAGTGAAGTCCCCGGTGGCAAGCAGATCGATTCCCTTGATCTTGGCCCAGTGGGAAAGATTCTCGAAGTTCAACTCGCGGCTAGTGGCGCGGGCGTAGGGAGAGTGGATGTGGAGGTCAGCGGCGTAAGTCACGCGGGGATTCTACCACGACCCCCCAACATCGCAATATTTGCCGCGTAGGGTTAGGTTGACACTCTTCTCGCTGGGGATCAAGCCAATCTCAATTGACGCCCAATGAGCATGATAATACAATCAGGAAAATCGACCCAAACTCGCGTGGAGGCCCAACACATGGATTTCGAGCCTCGTTATACAGAGGAACAGCAGACCTTCCGCACAGAAGTGCGCGACTGGCTGAAGGATAATGTGCCAGACGACCTGGCGAATCCCGCCGATTCCGCCGACACGACCTACGACGACTACCTCCAGTATCGAGCGCTGGGACGCGACCTGGGTGAGAAGGGATGGCTCTGGCCCACCGCGCCAACTGAGTACGGCGGCGGCGGTCTCACCATCGATCACGCTATCGTCCTGGACGAGGAGTTGGACGAATACTCCCTCTCTCTGCCCCCCTACTACGACAGCGGCGGGCGTCTGGGTGGAGCCAGCATCCTGGTATGGGGAGACGATGATCAGAAAGAACGGTTCCTTCCTCCCATATTCAAGGGACAGGTCCGCACCTGGCAGCTACTCACAGAACCCAACGCAGGCTCTGACCTTGCAGGGGTCCAGATAAGCGCGGTCCGAGACGGCGACGATTACGTCATCAACGGCCAGAAGATATTCGTCGGAAGCTCTCACGGCGCGGAGCAGTACTGGACCATCACCTGCACCGACCCCGATGGGGACCGCCACCAGAACCTTAGCTGGTTCATCGTCCCGGCAGAAACTCCGGGCCTAACAGTTGTCCCAATGGACCTGCTAATCGCTGGCGGCGAAGGCGGAGCAGGCACCGGACACAAGAACACGATATTCTTCGACAACGTGCGGGTTCCGGCATCGAACCTCATCGGTGGGGAGAACAACGGCTGGCAAGTCGCCACAACCCATCTAGAGCTTGAGCACGGCTCAGGCGGCACGATACGCCGCAACCGGCTGGTGGACAGGTTGTTCGACTATGCCCGCGAGCTTAAGCGCGACGGCCAGCCGATAAGCAAAGACCCGGAGGTTCAGGAACTGCTGGTCGACGTGTTTGTCGAGGCCGAGATTTCGCGGTTGTTCGGCCTACGCAACTACTGGATGAGGCACGCTAATCAGAAGCTGGCCCACGAGGGGCCTCAGTCGTCCTACTATCGCAAGACGTCGGGCCTTCGTATGGGCGAAGCGATCCTGAAGATACTCGGCCCCTACGCGCTGACCGACGACCCAAAGTGGGACAAGTCCGACAGTCACATGGAGGTGTTCCAACGGTCCAGCATCGTCGCGTTGCACCCCGGCGGCACGGCGGAGATACAAAAGGTCATCATGTCCCGTCGTCTGGGCATTGGGCGTCAGGTGCGCGAGCAGGCGGGGCGTCTGGCTTAAAACATAATCAATAACGGGACACATAATATGGACCTATCACTGACCGAACAGCAAGAACTCCTCAAGACAACAGCGCGGGATTTCATGGAGCGCGAGGCCTCCAAAGACATCCTGCTAGAGCTTGAGGAGACCGAGTCTGGGTACTCGGACGAGCTATGGCAAAAGGCATCCGATATCGGATGGCTGGGCATGCTAGTGCCGGAGCAGTACGGAGGCTCCGGCAGCTCTCTGACCGACGCGGCGGTGGTGTACGAGCAGATGGGAGCAGGCCCGCTGTCCGGGCCGTTCTTCTCATCGGGAGTGCTGGGAGCGCTCACAATTCTGGAGGCTGGAACCGAGGAGCAACGCCAGCGCTACCTGCCATCCATAGCCGTCGGCAGAGAGATCGCCTCCCTCGCTCTTACCGAGCCAGACTACGGCTGGGGCCCGGACTCTGTGTCCATGCGCGCCCAGCCCACAGACAACGGATACGTCCTCAGCGGGACCAAACTGTTCGTCCACGATGCCGCATCGGCCACGACCCTCATCACCGCCGTCCGTGCGCGGGGCCACGAAGGCGTGACTCTCATGATGGTGGACGCCAACACTCCCGGAGTTTCGACCCGACTGCTGTCGGGGTTCATGGGCTGGGTCGGAGAGGTGACGTACGACTCGGTTGAAGTCTCAGCCGACGCCGTGCTGGGAGAGCCTGGATCGGCCTGGCAGCCCCTCCAGAGGGCATTTCAGAAGGCAATTCCCATCCTGTGCGCCTACCAGGTTGGCGGATCGCAAGCGGTTTTCGACATGACGTTGGAGTACTCGCGAACCCGCATCCAGTTCGGCAATCCCATCGGTCGGTTCCAGAGGGTGCAGGACCACATCGTGAACATCATCAACCACCTGGACGCCGCTCGATGGACCACATTCGAGGCACTGTGGAAACTGGACTCGGACCGGCTCACAGATAATGGGCTGGAAACCAGTATCCACCTCGCAAAGGCCGTGACCACCGAGGGGTACTATCAGGCGTGCAACGGCGCGCACGAGGTCCATGCCGGAATCGGCGTCATGAAAGATTACGGTCTGACCCTGCACACACAGATGTCCCGCACGCTATACCACTACCTGGGAGACCCCCGATTCCACCGTAAGCGCATGGCTGAGACGCTGGATTTCTAGAGGCCATGATCGACCACGAACGTAAATTTTGTCATGCGGAACGGAGTGAAGCATCTGATCGTGGGCATTGCAACCGTCGTTATACAGACGACCAGATTATTTGCTGCGACTCAGAATGACAGGTTTCTGATCGCTGAAAGCTATCTCTGATATCCTCGCCCTATGCCCTCCGTTGGAGCGCACGCTGAACCACGTACAACGCCATAATTGCCAGCGGTATCGTGACAATGATCGCTCCCAGCACAATGACGATCGCCTCAGCCTCCAGACCCACGAGAGCGTCGATCCGGTCCTTAATCCAGGCCATCAGCTCAGGGTCGCCGGGTTCAGAGTGGTGGGCGAGGCCAGCCAGAAGAGGAAGCATATCAGTCAGACCTCAACGCCTGATTAATCACCGTCTCCGGCGGACGCAGAGGCAGGTCGGGGAAGGCCAGTCTGATATCTCGACGAATACTGCTTCTCCTGTATGCTGAAGGCGAATATGCTGGCGAATAACAGCAACGATCCCGCAATGGAGAACGGCACGTCGTATGAGCCGAATACGTCATACAGCACGCCGCCCATTAAGACGCTCAACGCTCCGCCCACCTGATGGGACAACGTGGATACTCCACCCAACGTTCCCAAATTGCGCAGTCCATATATATCCGCTGTGAGGGTCGATGTCAGCGACGCGGTTGCAACCCACGAGAACCCAGCAATCACAGCAAAGCCCCAAATGCCAATCATCCCAGGCGCGAGGATCAGCATCGCGTAGGCCAGACCTCTAGTGGCATAAATTATGCCCAGCAGGTACTTTCGGCCAAATATGTCCGATAATATGCCCACTGTGATCACGCCCACGACGTTCAGCCCAGTCATCAGTCCGAAGGCGAACGCTGCCATCTCTGGCGACGCTCCCCGGTCAATGGCAAAGGGGACATAATGGGCTGAGATTATGGCGGTGGTCACTCCGCAAATGAAATAGGCCGCTGTCATCTGCCAGATAGGCGGCGTGCTGAACGACTCCTGCCATTTCTCTCTTTCCAGAGGAGCTTGAGGATAGTCATAGGTTACACCGGGCGCCTGGTCTCGTGGACGATCGTCGCCGTCTGGAGTTTCGCCCATTTTGGAAGGATTGTCGCGGATGAAGAAGAACGCCAGCGGCAAGGCCAGAACCAGGATGAACCCGCCCAGCACGACCCAGGACACCCGCCATCCAGCCCACAAAATCATGTACGTGGTGAAGGGCGCCATAATCATCGACCCTGCGGACCCGCCCGCGGTGCTGATGCTTATGACCAGACCCCGCCTACGGTAGAACCACTTCGCCAGCACCGCATGGATGGTCACCAGCGACGCCCCACTGGAGGCTGTGGACATTATCAGTCCGTAAACAGCGATGAGGAACCACAGGTTAGTTGTGCGATTGAGCAGTATCGTGCTGACGCCGAGAATTAACAGGCTTATCGATATGACAGCGCGTCCGCCGAATCGATCGTAAAGCCTGCCGATGAAGGGTTGGCTCAGTCCGTTAACACCCCACCCGACAGCGATTGCGAAGGACAACGCACCGCGACTCCAACCGAACTCCTCAGTCAGAGGGACGATGAAGACGCCAAATCCGTTCCTGGCTCCTGTGGCCATAAACAGCACGAAGAAACACGCCGCCAGAACGAACCAGCCGTAGAAAATGCCCTTGCGGGCAGTAGAACGCACCAATATCCAGCCTCCCCACATCGTGCGCTGCCGTATCGTCCACTGTAGCGCTCGTATTGTCGCAGGGCAAGAATTAATGTTCTCCGTGGGTACGCTTAATTCGAACGTGATTCGGGCATCTCACTTGACCGCGCCCCGCTCCACGGGGTTAGATAGTCACAGGCAATAATCAGCGTTCGGAGGCTAGGGCATGTCTAACACTATTACTTCTGATATCGTTTACCAGTTGATTAACGTTGGCGACCCATCGCTGTCTCCTGACGGCGCGAGGGTGGCTTTCGCCAAGTCCAGCATCGACCGTGAGAGTATGGAGACCGTGTCTCACGTCATGATGATGGACGTGGCTTCCGGCGAGTCGTCCCGCTTCACCAGTGGCGACAAGGACTCCGGGCCTCGATTCTCTCCCGACGGCAAGTCTCTGGCATTCTCGCGGCCCGATAGCAAGGGACGGAAGCAGATATGGGCCATCCCCACTGCCGGAGGCGAAGCCCTGAAACTGACCGACGTGCCTGGAGGGATTACCGACGTTGCGTGGTCTCCGGACTCCGGCTCGCTGGCATTTGCCTCTGACGTTGACCCGGACCTGCTTCCCGACGACCACGATCCTAAGATCGACCCTCGCGTTCGTGAGGTCCATCGCATCCGGTATCGCGCTGATGGCATAGGGTGGCGCGGCGATGCGTTCCATCATGTGTTCGTGGTGAACGTCGCATCCGGAGAGACCCGTCAGATTACCGACGGCGAGGGCGAAGATAGCGCTCCGGCGTGGTCTCCGGACGGCGCGAGAATCGCTTTTGTCAGTGACCGAGGCGTCGAGCGAGAAATCACCAATCGCACCGGCGCCTATTTGGCAAACGCGTCGGGCGGCGAGATCGAGCATATTTCCAGCAGCCTCAACTCCGTGGCGGCGCTCACGTGGTCCCCTGACGGCGAGTCCATCGCCGTGGCAGGCTCGGATGTGGATGGCGCCAACGCTGGCTCGCAGGCATGGCTATTCACTTTGGAACGCGGCAGAGAGCCCTGCAAGCTGACCGACGATTCCATCAGCCCTGCCGGAGGTTACTCGCCGTTGGTCCCGGCTCCTGAGATGAGGTGGACGTCCGATGGCCGCATCCTGTTCCTGGCAGGACATCAGGGCCAAATATCCATGTTCTCGGTGTCCCTGGCTGATGACGAGCTTCGGCAGATAACCGCTGGAGGCGCAGGCATCGGTCAAGTGACATACAGTGCAGGCGCGGCGCGGGCCATCCTCCAGAACCTGCCGACTGACTCTGCCGGAGACCTGGTTCTCATTGACTTGGAGTCCGGCTCCACGACTCAACTTACCAACTTCAACCAAGACTTCTTCCAAGAGAATCCAGCAGCCGAGATCGAAAAATTCTCCATCCACCGAGCGGGATTTGAAATCGAGTCTCGTTTGATGTTTCCCTCTGATTTTGACCCGACCCTCCAGTATCCGCTGATTCTGGACATCCACGGTGGGCCGCACGGAGTATTCGCCGACTCTTACAACCCTATTCAGCAGGTAATGACCGCTTCGGGATATCTGGTGCTGGCAGTGAACCCCAGAGGTTCCTCGACATACGGCGTCGAGTTCATGAAGGCAGTCCTGCAGGACTGGGGTGGCGAGGACTACCGAGACATCATGGCCTCGGTGGACGAGGTTTGCGAGCGAGATTACGTGGACTCTTCCCGTCTGGGTATTACAGGATACAGCTACGGCGGTTTCATGAGTTCATGGATCGTCGGGCATGACACCCGATTCAAAGGAGCCGTGATCGGTGCGCCATGCACCAATCTGTCGAGCATGTACGGAACGTCGGACATCGGGGTGCGATTCGGCGAGCCGCACTGGGGCGGAGTCCGCAAAGACGCCCTGGAAGCATTTCTAGATCGTTCGCCGCTGACATACGCGCCCAACGTCGAGACTCCTGTGCTGTTGCTACACGGAGAGGCAGACTTGCGCGTCCCTATGGAGCAGAGCGAGCAGTATTATGTGACTCTCAAGCGGCTTGGCAAGGTCGTCGAGTTCGTCCGGTTTCCCGGCGGCTACCACGGCTTCGTCCGAGGCGGCCATCCGCGGATGCGTGAAGAATACCTCTCTCGTCTGGTAGCATGGATGGGCGAATACGTTGGCTCAAACGTCACAGCGCCCGAGGTGGCTGAGCCTGAAGCGGTCCCCGCAGACGACTGACACCGGACCCGTGGTTGTCATAACGAATTATCTAGCCGCTTGCGCCGACTTGTGTTCTACTAACGACCAGATTCTTCGACTGCGGTCTCAGAACGACACAGTCATATTAGACTGACCATAATTGCCAATACTCTCAGCGCAAAAACTGAAGCTGCTTTTCGGCGAGGTCGAGATATTCTCCGACGTGAGTCTGGAGGTGAACGAACACGCCCGAATCGGAATCGTCGGCCCCAACGGAGGCGGCAAGACATCGCTTCTGCGAATGCTTCTGGGCGAGTTGGACTCTGACGCCGGCGCTGTAATTCGTGGCAGCAGTATCCGCATCGGCTACGTCTCTCAGATTCCCCAGAGCGAGGCTGAAGGCTCTCTCAGAGACGAGATTATGACCGCCTTCGACGACCTCATCGCGCTTGAGGAGGGGATGGCCGCTGCCGCGCTGGATATTCAGCAGACCGACGGTCGAGAAAGCACGCAGGCTGAGAATCAATACTCGTCCCTGGTTGAGCAGTACGAGGCCCGTGGCGGCTACGATTATCAGAACCTGATGGAGCGGGTGGTCGTCGGGGTTGGGCTGACTCTGGACACACTCGACACCCCCGCGTCCGTTGCCAGCGGGGGCCAGAGGACACGCGCGGCGCTGGCGAAAGCTCTGCTCGCGGACCCCGATCTCTTGGTATTGGACGAGCCTACGAACTATCTCGATTTTCCTGGCTTGGAGTGGTTGGAAGGGTTTTTGTCCAATTTCAACTACTCGGTCATGGTGGTGTCCCACGACAGGTATTTTTTAGATCGGGTGGCCACGGAAATCCTGGAGCTTGAGCATGGGAAGCTCCAGAGGTTCCCTGGCAATTTCTCCAAGTATCGAGAGTTGAAGCGGGCGCAGGTTGAGCGTCAGCAGATCGAGTTCGAGCGTCAGCAAGAGTTCATCGACAAGGAAGAATACTTCATCCAGCGCTACATGGCAGGCCAACGCACCAAGGAAGCCCAAGGCCGCCAGACGCGCCTTAACAGACTGGAGCGCAAAGAAGCTCCTCAACACGAGAAATCCATCAGCATCTCCAGCGCAGAGGCCACACGCTCCGGGCAGGTGACGCTAAGCGTCCGAAACCTCAAGGTCGGGTTTCCCAACGACGGGGAGCCGATTGAGCTTTTGACGGTGCCTGAAACTCAGCTATTCCGAGGCTCCCGGACGGCCATCGTCGGCCCAAATGGCATGGGCAAGACCAGTCTTATCAAGACTATACTGTCCCAGCAGCCAGCACTGTCAGGCTCGGTGTCGTTGGGTCACAACGTCCAAGTCGGGTACCTGCAACAGGGCACCGACGACCTGCCCCAGGGAAAGTCGGTGCTGGACGCATTTTTGGACGCCAAGAACATCGCCATCGGCGACGCTCGCAACTACCTAGCTCGGTTCCTGTTCCAGGGCGAGGACGTGTTCAAGCTGACAGACTCCCTCAGTGGCGGCGAACGCACCCGGCTTGCCTTGGCCCGGCTGCTGATACTGGAACCCAACGTCCTGGTGCTGGACGAGCCGACAACTCACCTAGATATCCCCAGCAGGGAGGCTCTAGAGGCCACGCTGGCGGACTATAAAGGCGCGCTGTTGTTCGTGTCTCACGACCGCCACTTCATCTCGGTGATGGCCGAACAGATATGGGCCATAGAGGACGGGACGATCAAGCTGTTCCCCGGAACGTTCGCAGAATGGAATCAGTCGAGAGAGCCAGCAACGCCCGTTCCGGTGTCCAAGCGCGCGCGAGCAAGGCACCGGCGCCGAGAGCGCGAAACCCGAAAGCAAGAGAAAAAGGCCGCCGCTCCCAAGCCGAAGATCAACCACGAAGCGAACATCGAAAAGCTGGAGTCCCATCTGGCGGACATAGAGCGCAAGTTGGAGACCGCCTCAACCCATCAGGATATGGACGCAATCACCCGTCTGGGCGACGAACACCGCGAGGCCCAGCAAGCCGTCGAACGCGCCTGGGAGGCGTGGGGCAGGTAAGGGGACAGGTGTCGGGTTTTCATGTATCAGGTGGTAAGGATTCTGCCGTTGAACATCACCGCCCTGAGACTGCAAGCAAAGGGTCTGGTCACGGAGGGACAACGGTTGGTTGATGCTCGACCAGATGCTTCGACTCCGCTCAGCATGGCGGAGAGGTATTTTTTCGTTGGTTGCATCGCATCTGCCTACGGACGTCCACAGGATTACTCTGCCATCTAAAACGCTATACCGGAAGCGCTGACTTGCGCGATTCGACCCGCTCCTTCAGCGGCCCCATGTCCAACTCAGTGGATATGGACAGCGATTCCTCGAACAAGGCCTTCGCCATGTACTGGTCGGTTGCGCCTTTGCGGTCCAACAACATGTCGGCGTAGTCGCACAGCGACCATACAAGCTCTGGCCTATAACCGGCGTTGCGGCTGAAACTCACAGCATCCTCGAAATGGGACTGGGCTTGGTCAAATTCTTCCATTGTGTGGGCGAGCAGCCCCGGAAGGCGGTCGGTGCTGATGTACAGAGCCATGACATCAACGACTCCACTTAAGGACACTTAGAGCCTGCCACGAACACGTATAAGGCGCCACCTGGGCGCCTTTTTCTTTTGTCCAAAATTACCTGTTCTGATTATTTCAAATTACGTGAGTTCGCGGATGAAGCTCCCTACTCTGCGCAGATACCCTGTTGGTCGTCGGGAGATTCGCCGGACGTGGATGGATAAATCCAAAAGCACCCGACGGACTCCCGGCAGTCTAGAACAGTTCGGCGCTCAGATTGACGCCACGGGTCTGATGCGGCTTGGAGCTACCAACCTGGTGAATCACAACTACCCAAATAGGGGGCATCAAAATGAAAATCCGTAAGCTATTTGAAACAACTGTTACAGGATTTATCGCATCGGTCGCGATTGCGTCTCTGGCGGCCTGCTCGTCGGAGTCCACATCCAGTCCGGCGGTCGCGGCGTCGCATGCTGAGGTGTCGGTTCCCACAGCAATCGTCACTCCGGTTCCCACAGCGCCGGCCGTCGTCGTCGCGCCGACATCAACCCCAGAGCCCGAACCTACGCCGGATCAGCCCGCTGGCACACCCACCAAGGGCGATTGGGTGTCCACCATCGTTACAGATTCGTTTTCCGTTGACAAGGTGATCGGTGAAACCAAGCTCTACACTATCAGTCTTGATTACACAATCAGTGGAGATTTGAACGGAACTGGGGAATTGATAGAGACGGGCGAAGAACACGGCGGTGAGACAGGTACTCTGGTTGCTCACGGATTCATCTACTTCACATGCACGATAGGCGATAGTGAGCCAGGAACCATAGTCATCCGGTACGACCGAACGCAAAATGGAGGGTTATCGGATCGGCGTGCCCGGTTCTAAGGGGATCAGGAATACCTCACTCGCACTGGCACCGGGGGGTTGGCAAACCTGCACGGGACAGCGCACTTCTTTGGATTGCCCTCGGTGGTGGTGGGAAGCGAGGGAAGCTACGAAGGGACATACTACTTCGACTAGTGGCAGACGAGATTAAAAGGAATTCGCAGATCGTGACCACACTATGATCTTTACATATAGGGCAAACCTACTGGCGACACCACTCGCGCGTTACTCAACTTTGTGATGAGCACAATTCAGAGTCCGTAAACAAACGGAGTCAACTCAAGCCGGACTTTGGTTCAGGTTCACGAATTGTAGAATAGCTGGGCCTCAGCATACGCCTCTGGTGTGTTGAGGTCCAGACGGATTATTGGGTCGTCGAAAGAGACTTCTGTGATCTCATCCAGGTGGTTTTGAAACACTTGGCGAAGGCCCTGGTTCTCTTCGGAGATGCTTTCGAGTTCCGGCCTGAGACGCGCTGAGAATATGAGCGGATGCCCGCCGTGTCCTTGGTATCGGGGGGACGTTATGGCGGTGTCGTTCTCTATGTAGGATGTCACAACCCTGGAGACGACATTTGCCGTTCGAGGCTGATCCACGGCCAGGAGCGCTATAGCGTCGGCGTCGAAAGACACAGCTGCCAGGCCCGTCTTTATGGATGTGGTCTTGCCCTCTCGATAACGAGAGTTCACGACGTATCGGACATTGGGGCCTTTGACGAAGGGGATAACGTCCTCGGCGCGGTGTCCCAGAACGACCACGACCTCGGAGACTCCGCCCTCCAGAAGGCATCGAGTCTGGTATTCCACCAGAGTGACGCCGTGCCACCGCAAAAGGGGTTTGGGACTGCCCATGCGGATGGACTCGCCGGCGGCGGTCAGAATAGCGGAGACGCGAGCCGATGGCCCGCGTCTCATGTTCGTTTCTTCGGAATCGTTCAAAATCGAGTCGTCAGTCAGCGGCGGCAGCCGTCTTTTCGGATTCGACCTTTGCGACGATGCGGTCGATCTGCTTCTGATCCAGTTTCATGGCCCGTCCAGTCCCGCCCAACCGGAACATCAAAACCTCGCCGATGATGGAGATTGCTATCTCCTCAGGCGTCCGAGCGGATATGTCCAGGCCGATGGGCGATCGAATCTCGTTGAGCCGTTCCAGCGAGATGCCCATACGCACCAGGTCTTCGTATATGAGGATGGTCTTGCGCTTGCTCCCCATCAGACCGACGTATCGGGCGGAGGTTGCAGCGGCAGCGGCCAGCGCGACGTTGTCGAACTTATGGCCTCGGGTCGCCACAACGATGAACGTGTTCGGGTTGATGGGCAACTCTTTCAGCGCCTCTTCTGGGTTCTTGGCAACTATCATGTCGGCTTCGGGGAACCGCTGTTTGTTGGCGAACTCCTCACGGTCATCGGTGATGAACAGCCGAAATCCCAGGGATTTCGCGTGAGCGGCGATAGCTTTGGAGACATGCCCCCCGCCACAGATAACAAGCTGGGGTGGCGTGGTGAACGCTTCAACGAAGTACTCTACGCCGTTCTCAGCGATGATGTACTCGTTCTTGCCGTGAACCATAAGCTCGATGGCTTTGGCCTTTGCGGCCTCGTCCATTTCGGAGTCGCCCAAGGTTCCTTTGGTGAAACCGTCCTCGCGGATGAACATCTTGCCGCCCAGAGGAACGTCGCTTCCAGGAGCGGGCTTGATGAGGTTCGCGACGGCCACTGCGCCCTCGCCCCGATAGGCCGCGTCGATCTCTTTGGCGAAATCGAGGTAGTCCTCGGGTTTGTAAACCGGGTCGATGAGGAAGTACATGGTACCGCCGCAGACCAGTCCGTCATCGGCAGCCAGGTCTTCGTTAAGCTGGTATTCGCGATACTGAGCGCTGCCGCCGCGCTTCATAAGCTGGGACGCGGCGAACCAGATATCGCCCTCAACGCAGCCACCGCCAAGCGTTCCAACGCCAGAGCCGTCCTTTCGAACCAGCAGTTTGGCTCCGGGCTTTTGAGGCGTCGAGCCTTTGGTGCGAATCACGGTTGCGACCACAAGCTGGTCGTCTTTTTCAAGAAGATTAACTGCTTCGCGAAATACGTCGTGCATCTCGGTTTCCCAACTCCCTTGTGCCTTATGAGCTCTGCCTGCGGCTCTGCTCTTAGCTTATCAACTTGGATGCGGGTAGGCAATCGAATGGTGCAGTCAGCTTTCAGCAATCAGCAATCAGCAATCAGCTTTGGACCAGAATACGTAAGACTTACGGTTGTCGATGAGAGGACGGCTGGAAACGAAACCCCACGTCTTTAAAACCTGATACCTAGATTCTGTTAGCTGACGGCTGATAGTTGACAGCTATGTTGACACCCGATGCCCTCCAGTAGAGAATTGGCCCTGTCGCCTGACGGCGGGGAGGTTGTCTATTGCCACTGCTGGCCCTTGAGGGTATCCGAGTCCTGGAAGTCACGGACGGTATTGCCGGACCGTATTGCGCCAAAATGCTGGCCGATCTCGGCGCGGAGGTCATGAAAATCGAGCGTCTTGATGCCGTCAGCATGACTCAACGTCAGTGGGCAGGCGAGCGAGTCGAAACCTCGCTCACCGTGGAGGACACAGCGCTGTTTCTCCACCTCAACACCAACAAGAAGAGCGTCGCGCTGGACCTGGAATCCGCCGACGGCCAGAGCCTGTTTCGCAAGCTGGCAACACAGAGTTCCATCGTTGTCGAGAGCCTCGCGCCCGGTCGCATGGAGTCGTTGGGGCTGAGTTACAATAGCTTGAAAGACTTGAATCCAAGTCTTGTGATGACCTCAGTCACGCCATACGGACAGACCGGGCCGTACAAAGACTACCAGTACACCGAGCTTACGGTGTTTGCCACCGGTGGCGGAATGCACCGAGAGGGCATCCCCGAGCGACACCCCCTGAAGTACGGAGGCGAGATCGCCCAGTATTTCGCAGGCACCGCCGCGGCCTCGGCGACGATGGGCGCTTCGGTGGGCGCTCTGATGACTGGACTGGGTGACTGGTTGGACGTCTCGATCATGGAGTGCATGGCGGGCCATCCTCACCAGATCGGGAGGCGCGCGCCCTTCGCCTACAACGGCGAGTTGGACCCGCGCCGCGAGCCTCGGACCTCCGCCGCCGGAGGCCGTGAACCCTACGCCGTCGGCACGTTCCGGTGCAAGGACGGCCATGTGAGTTTCCTTCCCCTGGGGCCGAGGATGTGGCCCAACATCGCCCACATGATCGGCAGGACAGAGCTTATGGACGATCCGCGGTTCAACTCTCCCGAGCTTCGCACCGACAACCGCATTGAGCTTGAGGCAATATTCCAGGAGTGGCTGGACAGGCATACTCGCGCCGAAGTGTTCGAGGCCACCAATAACGCCGGAATCCCTGGAGCGCCGGTGCTGACCCCGACAGATGTTATGGACGACGAGCATTTCCAGGAGAGAGGTTTTTTCCGAGAGTTGGAACACCCTGAGCACGGCGCTCTGTCGTATCCAGGCGTGCCATTCGGATTCTCTGAAGTGGATGACGTCCCAGGCCACGCGGCTCCAGCCTTGGGAGAGCATACCGTCGAAGCGCTGTCCGAAATTCTTGGAATGGATGAAGCAAAAATAGGCTCGTTGCGTGAGGCAGGCATCGTGTCTTGATGAATTCAGAAAACAAAAAACGTCCGTTGGCAAGCGTCCGAGCGTTGGAGCTTGCCGAGATATGGGCCGGGCCGTACTGCGGTGCGCTTTTGGGCGACATGGGCGCCGAGATCGTCAAAGTCGAGTCCATCCAGCGCATCTCCCGTGGGGCGATCAACCCTCGCCCCGGCGCTCCAGGCTACCCTGACGGCGACCCCGGAGAGCGGCCCTGGAATCGCAGCGCCAACTTCAACGTCCTGAACCGCAACAAGCAGGGCATCACTCTGGACCTGACCAGTGCCAGGGGCGTCGAGGTCTTCAAAGAGCTTGCGGCGGTCAGCGACGTCGTGTTTTGCAACTCCGCCTTCGGGGTCATGGAGAAGTTCGGCCTGGGGTACGAAGAACTACGGCAGGTCAAGCCAGACCTGATCGTGCTGTTCATGCCCGGATATGGCAACACCGGCCCATACAAGGGCATCCGCAGCATGGGAATGTCCATTGACGCAATATCCGGACATTCGTCGCTCCGCGGCTACCCGGATTTGGGACTGCACCGCCTATCACCGGTGCATCATCCCGACGCCGTTGGGGGCGTGACCGCGGCCTTCGCGGTGTGCGCCGCGATCCACAATCGGGCGCGCACAGGCAAGGGACAATTCATCGACATGTCTCAGGCGGAAGCGTTCGTCCCCCACCTGGGCGAGATTTTCTTGGAATATGGGTTGACTGGGCAACCACGAGAGCGACGAGGGAATCGACATCCTGCGATGGCTCCCCACGGAGCCTATCCATGTAGAGGGGAGGACGCATGGGTCGCAATCTCTGTTCGCAGCGAAAGAGAGTGGCGCGAACTGTGCCAGATCATCGGCTCAACACAGATGTCCGACGACCCTCGGTTCAAAACGCTGAAGTCTCGACTGGAAAATGTCGATGCGCTCGACGATGCGATCTCAAAGTGGACGTCTGATCGAGACCATCGTGAGGTTGCAGACCTCCTTCAGGCTCACGGAATACCGGCGGGGCCAGTGCTGGACTGCGACGGCGACACCTACGACGACCCACATCTCCAACAGCGGGACTATTTCCAGGCAGTGACGCATCCCGACGCCGGCACCCACCTGCTCAGCGGCCCAATGTGGAAGAGCGCCAGCGCGCCACAACCGCGCCACGAACCAGCCCCCAGCCTCGGCCAGCACAACAACCAGGTTCTGGAGGAAGTTCTGGGATTCACCTCTGACGAGATGCAATCTCTGGAGCAGACAAAAGTCGTCGGGACGGTGCCGCTGGAAGGCTCGGATATGGGGGGCGTTCGCCGAGTCCAGAGGGGCAACTGACGATTTATTAGGAAACCATCCCACAACCTGAAACGTATTGTACGCAGCCGACCGGCAAATTTCCCCCAAGTGGAGGCTGTAGTTCAATGGTTATCATAAATCCGTGGGAGTGGCGGCGGCGTTAACCATCCTCTCAATATTCACGTTCTTAATCTCAGGCAATCACGGCATTATTACTGGCTCTGTGCAAGCCCAGGCAACACCACAAATGAACATCGCGTTGCAAGAGTGGGAGTTGATCCCCGCGGCGCTCTCGATCAGCGCTGGTGACACCGCGACCTTCAACATATCGAACACCGGCAGATTCGGTCACGCCCTTGAGGTCAGCGGCAACGGAACTCACGGACATTCCGCCACAAACTGCGGCGGATCAACAACTACGATGACCGTCGGTTTCGAGTTCAGCGGCACCTACCGGATTTTGTGCCCCATACCGGGTCACGAAGGCGTCGGCATGGTGGGCGAGATCACAGTGGACGGCTCGAACCCTGCGCGGGCGTCCGACGCATACATTGGCATCCCTCTGATGCGAATCAGCCCCAGGTCTGGATCAACCGTTCCAAGCACGAACCAGGACGTGAGCGTCAGGCTCCATGACTTCACTCTGAACCCCGACGCCATCGGCGGCGCCAACGTTACGGGCGAAGGCAACTGGGAACTGACTCTGGACGGCACTGTGGTGGACACGTGGGGGACAACGTCAATCACTCTCGAAAATCTGGCTGAGGGCGAGCACACTATCTCGGCGTCTCTGAGAAACAACGACGGCACGCCTCTGGCTACGCCAGTTGAAGCGTCGGGAACATTCACGATTATGCCGCCTGCCGCCGAGCCGCCGAGCGTGGGTGACTCAACTGTGCCTACGGCGCTCTTGGCAGCACTGAGCGTATTGGCGGTCCTGTTGCTCGGTTCAGGTGGATTGCTTCTTCGACGTCGCTCGAAAATCTAGCGTCGATACTCAGGATCAGTAAATAAAAAACACCCCCTGGCGCATGCGTCGGGGGGTGTTTTGGTTTCTTTGGTGTCGCCTAGCTGATGGGCGGAGGCGCCGAATCGTCATCGGCGGTGTAGATGTGCTGATTCTCCGAGTTGGTCACTGCCAACCGTAGAGAGATGCCCTTGCCAACCGAGGATATGAAGTGCTTCATCCCTTCAGGAACGAACACGATGTCGCCTTGGGTCGCCTCGATCAACGGCCTGCCCTCGCCCACCTGGAAGGTCAGATCGCCTTGAAGTATAGTCCACCATTCGTTGAAGTCGGGATGCCAGTGAGCGTTGTTGGTCATGCCCTGGCTGTGGCCTATCAGGTTGGCCTTGTTGCGCTCGTCATCCAACAGGGACGTGGTCCAGGGAGGCTCTCCGAAACTTTCGAGAAGCGATTCTTTGGAGCTCAACAGCATGTTGGGCGGCTTTGTCACGTCTGGGGCGGGCTGCAGGATGCTGCTTCGCTCGCCCCTGTTATCGTGATTGGACCACGGAGCGTTGATATACAACCTCAGCGAGGGTTCGGTCCCCACAGTCTTGATAGAGTGCCGCTGACGCTTGGGGCATATCACGACGTCGCCGGCTTTGGCGCGAATCTGAGGATAGTCGCCGATCTCCCAGATAACCTCGCCCTGAAGCACGATCCACCACTCGTTGAAATCCTTGTGAATATGGGCGTCGTTCTCCAGTCCGGGAGCATCGCAAATCAGGCCGACGTTGTTACGGCCGTCGGTAAAAAGCCACTCTGACCACGGCGGCTCCTCGTGTTTGGCTACGATGTCTGAAATTCGAATGTGCTGTGGCTCGGCGCTCACAGCGCGTGTCTGAGTCATGGTGTTGTCCCGCCTTCTTAGAAAATGCCCTCGAGCGCGCACTCGCCCGTCCCACGTCAGGCTGAGACCGATTATATGTTCGGGCGTGGACGGGGTCAACCGGAATCTTCATCAACGTCCCTTCTGGTCTATGGTGAGACGCAAACGCTACTCACGTTCTATAATGGCGCGTGTAAATGTCACCCCACCGGAGCGCCACCATGACCAACCGAAACACCAGCGTCACAATCCAAGACGACGCTTGGCTTGTCAACGGCGCACCGACATACCGAGGCCGAGAGTACCAGGGGCACAAGATTGAAGGGCTCCTCCTCAATAGCCGGATGGCTAATGCGTTGTTCAACGACACCAACGAGCTTACCCGAGTTCTCTGGAAATATCCTGACACAGACGCCTGGGACCCGGACCGCAACACCTCGGAATTCATATCCACCCTGCCAGAATATCGGAACCGGGGCTTGCTTGCTGTCACGGTCAACCTTCAAGGGGCCAGCCCCTTCGGATACTATCGGCTCCCGGAGTTTCGGACGCTGATGAAGTCGTTGGGCATCGACGTGTCCGACGAGACGATGTGGGCGGGCTTGCCGGAGCCAGAGTCGCAGCCCTGGCACAACTCTGCTTTCGATGCTGAGGGCGAACTCGTCCAGCCCTTCATGGATCGGCTGACCCAAATTCTGGAGGCGACAGACAATCTTGGAATGGTCGTGATTCTGGGTTGTTTCTACTTCGGCCAAGACGAACGGCTGAAGGACGAGGACGCTGTGAAAGCAGCCGTGACCAATGCCTGCGACTGGCTGCTGGAGCATAACCACCGGAACGTGGTGGTGGAGATCAACAACGAGTGCAACGTTCAGCGTTACGAGCACGAAATCCTTCAACCTCATCGAGTCCATGAGCTTATCGAGCTTGCCAAGGCCATCGAAAAGGACGGACGCCGGTTGCTGGTCGGCACCAGCTACGGCGGGCGTCGAGTTCCCGACGATTCGGTATGCGGAGTTTCGGACTTCCTGCTGATGCACGGCAACGGCGTGACCGACCCCAACCGCATCGCAGAGATGGTGGATCAAGCGCGCGCCCTGCCCAGCTACCGACCCATGCCCGTCCTGTTCATCGAGGACGACCATTTCGAATTCGATCAACCGTCGAACAATTTCGTGTCCGCGCTGTCACGTTACGCCTCGTGGGGGTACTTCGACCCTGGGGAGGGCGCAGGCGGAGGAGCGGCATCGGGAGACTACACGGAAGGCTACCAGAACGTGCCCATCAACTGGGGCATCAATACTCCCAGAAAGCAGGCGTTCTTCGACCTGCTCCAAAAGGTAACGGGGGCGTAAACATGAAATTCGCGCTATTTTCTCATATCGCGTGGCCAGAGGGCACTAACCAGCGGCAGATAATCGAACAGACTACTGAGGAGGTGCAACACGGCGAGAGCCTGGGGTTCCACAGCGCGTGGTTCGCTGAGCACCACTTTTCTCGGTACGGGATCGGCTCGTCTTCGCTGGTGATAGCCGGCGCGATAGCAGTCCAGACCAAGACGATCCGACTGGGAACCGCCGTGCTGGTCCCACCACTGCATAACCCCATCCGACTCGCAGAAGACACAGCAACCGTTGACCTGATCAGCAACGGACGCCTGGATGTGGGGTTCGGAAGAGGCAGCGCTGCCTACGAGTACACGGGTTACGACATCGACCAGAGCGCAAGCCAGGGGATGTTCCGGGAGTCCATAAACACCATCCAAGCCCTTTGGACGACACCTGACT
>Ga0207991_1000781_pt1 | contig 20924 bp, 19 predicted proteins | sample ETN07SmetaG_FD_185786 | JGI IMG/M metagenome (GOLD analysis project Ga0207991, IMG submission 185786) | Marine microbial and viral communities from oxygen minimum zone, Eastern Pacific Ocean - ETNP2014F14-07SV275 (SPAdes) (version 2) | ecosystem: Environmental > Aquatic > Marine > Oceanic ... | reverse complement strand
TGGCTGATAATCTGGCAGCCTATCAAGCCAAGATTGATGCAGAACGTGCCTTAGCCGCTAAAAATCTTGCTGCCTTCGAAGCAAGAAAAGCTGCTGAACTTGCTGCCCAACAATTGGATGATAATCTGGCAGCTTATCAAGCCAAGATTGATGCAGAACGTGCCTTAGCCGCTAAAAATCTTGCTGCCTTCGAAGCAAGAAAAGCTCTCGCAGAATTGGCAGCCCAACTGGCTGCAGAGCTTGAATTGTCTGAAGCTGCTGCTGCCAAATTGGCAGCCAAACTGGCTGCAGAGCTTGCTGCTTTCGAAGCCTACCATTCTTGTAAAGCTAGGTTGAATTTGTCCGATGCTAATATTGCTAAATTCAAAGCAGCGATTGCGGCGGGTAATTTGTACAATGTAGGTCCACAAGTCTCAAACGGCACAGATTTCTCACCTAGAAGATGGGACGCGTTCTTTTCTTGTCAAGAACCAACTGATAGTTAAGATTAGATTGTAGATAGTGTCAATAAAAAACCCGCGTAAGCGGGTTTTTTATTGACTGATAAAGCGGTTAAATTTCTAATAATAAATTTTCTTTGTCATGGAGAGCCTTTTCAATTTCTGTAATATGTAAATCGGTAATTTTTTGAGTATTATCTTCAGCGCGATGCGATTCATCTTCTGATATTTCTTTTTCTTTCAAAAGTTCACGGTAGTCGGAAATTGCATCTCTACGAATATTTCTAATGGCAATTTTTGCATGTTCGGCCTCGTCACGAACGACACGTACTAACTCCTTACGTCGCTCTTCTGTCAATGCTGGTAATGGAATTCGCATAATTAACCCCATAGTTGTTGGGTTTAAGCCTAGATCAGAACTCATAATTGCCTTTTCAATTGGTGCTACCATGTCTTTTTCCCAAGGGGAGACTTTAAGGGTTCTAGCGTCCTCAGCAGTGATGTTTGAAACCTGAGAGATGGGAACCATTGAGCCGTAATACTCAACCTGGATTTGCTCTAATAAAGAGGGGTGTGCACGTCCTGCGCGAATTTTACTAAAATTAGATTTTAGTGCTGCAAAGGATTTTTTCATGCGATCGTCTGCATCGTTATGAATTTCATTAATCATGTTCAGTCTCCGTTTTGACTCACAATTGTGCCAATTGAGCGTCCATTTAAAATATTTGATAAAGTATTGACGTCGTCCAGCATAGAGAAAACGCAAATATTAATATTGTGTTCGCGGCAAAGCGCAAATGCAGCCGTATCCATTACCGCTAAGTTTTTTTCAATTGCCTCATTAAAACTGAGAGCATTATATTTTGTCGCGTTTGGATTTTTAACAGGGTCACTACAATATATACCATCTACTTTAGTGGCTTTAAAAACAACATCAGCGTCTACTTCAATTGCCCTGAGTGCTGCGCCTGTGTCTGTTGTAAAACAAGGACTGCCAGTGCCTGCTGAGAAGATAACCACTTTGCCTTGAGACAGTGCTTCCTTGGCTTTTTTGTGATCAACAGGGTCGCATACACCACCGCCAATAGGGAAGCCTGACATAACTTTTGAGGGTATTTGTTGCCTTTCAAAGGCGTCAGCAATTGCCAATGCATTCATTACTGTTGCTAACATGCCAATATGATCGCCTGTGACGCGGTTCATTCCAGCTTGGGCAAGGCTTGCTCCACGAAAGATATTACCGCCACCGATCACAATGGCAACTTCTACGCCTAAATCAAGTGCTGAGCGTACGATAGAAACCACTTTGTCTAGGGTTAGTGGATCAATGTTATTGTTTTCACTCGCCAAGGCTTCGCCGCTTAGCTTAAGCAAAATTCGACGGTATGTGGCCATTTACTCAACGGATTCGTTACAAAATAGTGATTTTACACAAGGCGTGCGTATAATAAACCCTTTGTCCCTCAATAAATCAGCTTGTTATTATGGATATGATCAGTATTCGCGGCGCTAGAGTTAACAATTTAAAGAACATAGATGTCACTCTTCCTAGGAATAAGTTGGTTGTCATTACCGGTTTGTCAGGATCGGGTAAGTCTTCATTGGCCTTTGACACTATTTATGCTGAAGGTCAAAGGCGATATGTTGAATCCTTGTCGGCTTATGCTAGGCAGTTCTTGTCCTTGATGGAAAAACCAGATGTTGACCATATTGAGGGTTTGTCGCCGGCAATTTCAATTGAGCAAAAGGCTACCTCTCATAACCCTAGATCGACAGTTGGAACAATCACCGAGATTTATGATTATCTGAGATTATTGTACGCCAGAGTTGGAAATCCAAAATGTCCAGAGCATCAAACCCCTCTTCAGTCTCAGACCATTTCACAAATGGTCGACAGTATTCTTGAATTGCCTGAGGGTGAGAAAATACTCATCCTTGCACCCATTGTGCAAAACCGCAAAGGCAGTCATAAAAAGTTATTGAATGAATTATCCCATCAAGGCTTTTTGAGGGCGAGAGTAGATGGAGAAATTCTCTATTTGGAAGAGCTTAGTGACTTGGATGGTGCTAAATTTCACACTATAGAGATTGTTGTTGATCGATTAAAAGTTAGAAATGATATTTCTTCACGGCTATCTGAATCTCTTGAAACGGCAGTGAATATGAGTGCTGGCATTGCTAAAGTTGGCCCAATGGAGGCCGATGTTGACTGGAATGAAATGACTTTTTCATCTAAATTTGCCTGTACGCACTGTGGTTATTCCTTGAATGAGTTAGAACCCAGATTGTTTTCTTTTAACAACCCTGTGGGCGCTTGTGAAGACTGCGCAGGTCTCGGCGTTAAAGAGGTTTTTGATGAGGAGAAAGTTGTCGCTAATCCAGAGCTTAGCTTGGAGGATGGTGCGATTTATGGTTGGAGTAAACATAATGCATACTTTTATCAGATGCTTTCTATAGTAGGTCTTCACTATGGTTTTTCGATTGATAAACCATTCAATGAATTATCACCAGAGCATCAGCTTATTGTTCTTTTTGGTAGTGGCAACGATGAAATGGATTTCTCAAAAATTAAGGGCAGAAAAGGCTGGTCAAATAAGAAAAAACCTTTTGAAGGGATTATTCCTAGAATGATTAGACGCTACGCCGAAAGTGAAATTCGAACAGTTAGAGAGGAGTTATCGAGATATGTTGTTAGCAAGCCTTGCGCCACATGTAATGGTGACCGCCTCAATACAGCTGCAAGAAATGTATTCATTCGCGATCGGAATTTGTCCAACATTACCAAGTTGTCTATCGGACAAGCATTTGAGTTTTTCGATACATTGACACTCGAAGGCAAACGAGGAGAGATTGCCAGTAAGATTCTGAAAGAAATTATTCAACGCCTACACTTTTTAATTAATGTTGGCTTGGATTATCTATCTTTAGAGCGAAAAGCCAATACTCTTTCTGGAGGTGAGGCGCAAAGAATACGACTTGCCTCACAGATTGGTGCTGGACTGGTGGGGGTGTTGTATGTATTAGATGAACCGTCGATCGGCCTTCATCAACGTGACAATCAGAAACTGCTTAATACTCTGATCTATTTGAGAGATTTGGGTAATACGGTAATTGTTGTAGAGCATGATGAAGATGCGATTAGACAAGCAGACTATGTCATTGATATAGGTCCAGGTGCAGGCGTACACGGCGGTGAAATTATTGCTTGTGGCAGTCCTGAGGAAGTGATTGCAAACACGAATTCATTAACTGGTGATTATCTTAGTGGCCGTCAAATGATACAAACGCCAAAAATAAGAAAAAATGCAGAGCAGTGGCTTCGCATCTTTGGCGCAAGTGGTAATAATTTAAAAACCGTTGATTTGGAAATACCAGTTGGTGTGCTGACCTGTATTACTGGCGTTTCTGGCTCTGGAAAATCTACTTTGATTAATAATACTTTGTATTTACTGGCATCTAAAATTCTTAATAGGGCACAGGTTGAAGTCGCACCTTATGAGCGTATTGAGGGCATGAACCTATTTGATAAAGTAGTTAGTATTGACCAAAGCCCTATTGGTAGAACACCTAGGTCTAATCCTGCAACTTATACTGGTGCATTCACTCTAATTAGAGATTTGTTCGCCCAAACTCTAGAGTCACGATCAAGGGGCTATAAGGCAGGTCGTTTTAGCTTTAATGTTCAGGGTGGGCGTTGTGAAGCTTGTAAAGGCGATGGATTAATCAAAGTTGAAATGCATTTTTTACCAGATATTTATGTATCTTGCGATGTCTGCACTGGCCATCGTTACAACCGTGAGACATTAGAGATTACGTACAAAGGCAAGAGTATTGCAGAAGTGTTAGAAATGACTGTTGAGGATGCGTTGGATTTTTTCCATGCAATTCCGAAAATTTCACAGAAATTACAAACACTGGTGGATGTTGGTTTAACCTACATCACTTTAGGTCAAAATGCGACAACTTTATCGGGTGGTGAGGCGCAACGTGTGAAATTGTCAAAAGAGCTCTCAAAAGTAGATACAGGTAAAACGCTTTATATTTTGGATGAGCCTACAACAGGTCTACATTTTCACGATATCAATCAACTGCTTAGCGTTATTATGCGACTTAGGGATAGAAATAACACGATCGTCATTATCGAGCATAACCTAGATGTGATAAAAACAGCGGACTGGGTAGTTGATCTTGGGCCTGAGGGCGGAGACAAAGGCGGTGAGATTATTGCTGTTGGGACGCCTGAAGATATTTGCCTCTCAGAAAGGTCTTTCACTGCAAAATATCTTAAACAGCATCTTTAGTGTATTTTCTTGTAGCTTGTTAAGGTCAAGTAGTAGCGACTTTTGCCATTAGATTTCTTAATTAAAACGGGTAGATAATCGTACTTCTCAGATAAGTTAAGCGTCAGATGTAATTCAGGACATTCAATTTTTATTGTTTGTAGTTTTTTGCTATCGATTTCCACAATCTCGCTGCCTATGACGCTAAAGCTTTGAAGCTTGATTCCCTCACCATCAGCGACCTGATAGGTAAAAACTTTTTGCAATGGCTGTTTACTTATATCTTGAGACAGAACAAGGTATAGGTTGAGCTCATCAACAACTTTACCTGGGCCAGTCTTCAAATATTTGATCCCACCAACCATTGAAAAACTTTGGTCTGCAAAGATATTTATTTCAATATTTTTTTTAACAGAGTCGTCCTTAGTTTCCGTAAGTCCGTAGTTGTTACTAATGAGTTGTCCATTGACCACTATGCCCGAACTCTTTTCAGTTCTAGAATAATCGTATATTGTGCGCCAAAGGGGGCTAACTGAGGCATTGTTAGTGTAAATATATCGATGGTCATCAGCTTCAAGTTTAAAGTCGGCATTGCCAACCTTGATGCTGCCTATGCCCAAGCTTGCATAAAAATCATAGTTGGCCTCATAAGAGCTAAGTGCATTTGAGCTAAGTGAATAGAACAACCCTAGACATAGGATGAGTATTTTTTTCATATTACTTGCCCATCCAGTGTTGCAGTTGTATCATTCAGAAGCTTTAGTCTTCCCCGAGTATACCAGTGAATTACTTTAGGGAATAATACATGCTCCTGCCTTAAAACTCTTTCTGCAAGGGTTTTAGCGCTGTCTCCTGTATTAATTTCAACCTGCTTTTGTGCAATAACAGGGCCTCCGTCTAGCATTTTGGTGACAAAATGCACACTAGCACCGTGCACAGAATCGTTTGCATCAATGGCTTTCTGATGGGTATTTAATCCGGGATATTTTGGTAGTAGTGAAGGGTGAATGTTAAGCACTTTACCTTGATATTTGTTGATGAATTTATCGGACAGAATCCTCATAAACCCAGCAAGAATAACAATTTCAGGTTGGTATTCGTCAATCGCACTCATAAGCGCCACATCGAAATCCTGTCTTGAGTCAAATAGTTGGTGATCTATGATACAGTTTTGGATGTTGGCTTGAGCGGCTCTCTTTAGCCCGTAAGCACTAGGTTTGTTGCTGATAACACATTGTATTGAGAGGTCAATCTCATCCGCATTATCGATGATGGACTGTAAATTGGAACCACCACCCGAGATGAGAACAACACCATTCATCGTTTAGATTGAGACCTTTGCATAAATCATTTTAGATTTGATAGTAGGATTTTTTGTATTTTACAAGGCATAATTTTTGAGACTCTACTTGTTGTCCAGTGATGAAATTTAACGCTGGGAAATGGTAAAAATCCCCTATCCCAAAGGGTTGAGGCTAATAATGTTAAAAAATGCAGAAAAATTCTCATCAATAGCTGTACTATTGATTTTAAATTATTACACTCTTTTTATTCATTATTATCACTCAGCAAATTTTAAAATGGTTTATGCAATGGCCTCAGATTATAACTTGCTCGCCAGTTGACTTAATTACTTCGCCAATTAGCCAAGCAGTTTCGCCTAGATCTATGAGATTGTTAATGACGTCCACACTCGTATCTTTAGGCACAATTACCACCATGCCAACACCACAATTTAACACTCTATGCATTTCACTGGACTCGATATTTCCTTGAGCTTGAAGCCACTGAAATATTTCTGGCATTTGCCAAGAATTTACATCAAGCTTTGCGCCTAAATCTTTTGGTAGCACTCTTGGTATGTTTTCTAAAAGACCACCACCGGTGATATGAGAAATAGCGTGTACAGTGTGATTTTCAATTATAGAAAGGATTGATTTAACATAGATTTTTGTTGGCTCAATCAAGTCATTCAGCTGCTTTTCACTAGGTTCGGCCCTTTCAAGAACTTTGCGAATCAATGAATAACCGTTGGAATGTGGGCCAGATGACGCTAAGGCGATAATGTGGTCGCCAACTGAGACTTTTGAACCATCAATAATGTTACTTTTCTCAACAATACCAACACAAAAACCTGCTAAGTCATATTCTTCGCCTTGGTACATGCCTGGCATTTCGGCGGTTTCGCCGCCAATCAAAGCACAGCCGGATTGGATACAGCCTTCGCCAATTCCTGAAATGACCGCAGTGGCAATATTGGTATTAAGAGAGCCTGTAGCGTAGTAATCAAGAAAAAATAACGGCTCTGCGCCTTGAACAATAAGGTCGTTTACGCACATTGCTACTAAATCGATGCCAATTGTATCGTGTTTATTGAGCATTTCCGCCACCTTTAATTTGGTGCCAACGCCATCGGTGCCTGAAATTAATACCGGATTTTTGTATTTATCAAGCGGGATTTCAAACATTGCGCCAAAGCCGCCCAATCCAGCTAAAACGCCAGGGCGGATAGTGGATTTAGCAATGGGTTTGATTTGTTCTATGAGGTCATTACCTTTGGTAATATCAACACCAGCGTCCTTGTAAGTCAATGATGACATCTTGGTTTTTCCGTATAATTAATGGCTAGTGATAAACGATTAGAAGTCAACATATTTATGGGTTTTTCAATGCTTCCTAATGCGCTCTCAATATTGCGCATTATTTTAACAGTTCCGATTGTTATAGCGCTATTAAAAGAGCAATATTTTTGGGTTATCGTGTTGTTTTTTTCCGCCGGCGTTACCGATGCACTTGACGGCTGGCTCGCCAAGCAATTCTCCTTGCAATCAAGGCTCGGTTCGATTCTCGATCCGATGGCGGACAAGATTCTACTGACTTGCACTTTTATCACTTTGTATTGGATTGCTATACTGCCTTTTTGGCTATTATTACTCATTTTCTTTAGAGATCTTATTATTGTAGCAGCGACCGTGGGTTATTTTCTTGGTCAAGAGGAGAGTGAAAACGAACGTTTGCAACCAACTTGGATTAGCAAATTAAACACAGTATTGCAAATTATTTTGGTGTTGTTTTTGGTCTTGGCACAACTGCAAGAAGGCCTTGTAGAGTGGTTTGAAATTGCATTTATTGTTGTTGCCACTTCGACCTCACTCAGTGGTGCAGACTATATGTGGCTTTGGATTAAGCAATTCGTGTTGCAAGAGACAAAGAAATGAACCAACTTGGGCTACCAATCTCTTTAAATGTTCAAATGTCTCTAGAAAATTTTGTTGCTAATGAGCAAATACAAAGCCTAATTGGAAGACTTTTTACTGCTGATGAAGCCGCTGAAATTTATGTATATGGCACGACTGGCTGTGGAAAAACACACCTTTTGCAAGCTGTTGTATTCAGTGCAATTGAGCAAAGCAAAAAAGCAGTATTTATTGATTGCGAAGATGAAATTCCAGATTATATGGTTGAAATAGTTGCCGATTTAGATTGGCTGAGTATTGATAATATTGATTTTATTGGCGAGGCACAACAGCATTTATTGTTTGATTTATATAACCGCGCTCGACAATCGAATGTCAATATTGTTGTCAGTGGTTCTTCAGTACCAGGTGAATTAAATATGATGAAAGACGTAAAAACACGTTTGAATTTAGCGGCTGTTTTTCAGCTTGAAGCGCTTAATGACGGGCAAACGAAAGAAGCGCTGTACAATCAGATGAGTGAGAGAAATATGAGTATTGATGAAAAAGTCTACTCGTATTTATTCAAACATTATTCTCGTGATATAAACATGTTGCTTGGGGCAATTGACCGCCTGGATGAGGCATCAATGCAAGCCAAGCAAGGTATTAGTATTCCACTGGCAAAGAAAATACTGGACATTTAGCGTGTTAATTCATAATTATGCAAAGGCCTCACTATAATAAAGCTTTCAAAGGCCAGGCAAATGGACTATCTTCCAATTTTTTTTAAAATCTCGCAAAAGCAATGTTTGGTTGTTGGTGGTGGAGATATTGCCCTTAGGAAAATCAATTTACTTTTAAAGTCTGGCGCTCTCGTAGAGTGTGTAGCACCAAGTTTTTGCCAGACATTACTTGAGCGCTCTGTTGATGATACGCTGACTTTGACCAAAAAAACTTTTGCAGCGGCCGATATTCAAAATCAGGCCCTACTTATTTCGGCAACGGACGATAAAAAACTCAATGCAGAAGTCTCTCGATTGGCGTTTGCCGCCAATATCCCGGTAAATGTCGTTGACGCGCCTGAACTTTCAAGTTTTATTATGCCTTCGATTGTTGACAGGTCGCCGCTATTGATTGCGATTTCGTCTGGCGGAAGAGCCCCCGTTTTAGCTAGAATAATTAGAGCAAAGCTAGAGACAATTATTCCTAGTGCTTATGGTCGTCTCGCCGAGATTGCAGGAGAGTATCGAGATCAAGTGAAACGTCAATTCTCTCATATTAAGGACAGACGAGTATTTTGGGAGTCGGTTTTGTCTGGCAATATTGCTGAAAAAGTATTTAGCGGTCGCATCAAGGAAGCCAAAGCTGATTTAGAGCAGCAATTAGCGAATGCCAAGATTCAAAAATTAGGAGAAGTTTATTTAGTGGGTGCGGGCCCTGGTGATCCAGACCTACTTACTTTTAAGGCGCTTCGATTGATGCAGCAAGCTGACGTTGTGTTATATGATCGTCTTGTGTCAAAGTCGGTGATGGAACTTGTTAGGCGCGATGCTGAGCTGGTCTATGTTGGTAAAAAAGCTGGTAGTAAATCCTCCCGACAAAGCGATATTAATGAGCAGTTGGTGAAGTTAGCAAAATCTGGAAAACGAGTTTGCCGTTTAAAGGGTGGCGACCCATTTATTTTTGGCCGTGGCGGTGAAGAGATTGAAACCTTGTCGGAACACGGCATCCCATTTCAGGTGGTGCCTGGCATCACTGCTGCTTCTGGCTGCTCGACCTATTCGGGCATTCCGCTAACCCACAGAGATTATTCTCAGTCCTGCCGGTTTGTGACTGCGCATCTAAAAGACGGCACTTGCGACTTGCCTTGGGGTGAGTTTGTTGCTGAGCAACAAACCATTGTTTTTTATATGGCACTGAGTGGCGCAAAAAATCTTTCTGAAAGACTGATTGAGCACGGTATGAGAAAAGATATGCCAATTGCACTGATCGAAAAAGGCACCTTGCCAGAGCAGAAAATTTATATCTCGACACTTGTCGAACTGCCTCAACTGATCAGGAAAGAGAAAGTTGGCGCACCCAGTTTACTGATTGTGGGCGAGGTGGTAAAACTACACGAAAAGCTCAATTGGATGAATCCTTAGTTTTCTCTCTTTGTGTTAGAGACCTTTTCATAAATAATCTTAGATTTGATAGTGGATTTTTTTTATTTTATAAGGCATATTTTTACCACTCAGAAAAATTAAGATTATTTATGAAAAGGTCTCTATTAGAAAAAAACTGATATTTTTTTGGGTATAATTTGCATTCTTCGCGGGAGTGGTGGAATTGGTAGACACGCTGGATTTAGGTTCCAGTGTCGCAAGACGTGAGAGTTCGAGTCTCTCCTTCCGCACCATCAAATGCATCTAGGTCACCAATGAATACATTGATTTTTCATAGCAATGACCTAGCTATGGCACAGAGCTCATTTGGGCAATTCAATTTTCACATTCGGCTTCAAACAAAGCTATTAGCTAACATTTGGCGTTTATATTGCGTTAGTAACGTTGCTCAACAGCCCTGTGATATTGTCATTAATCGTAGTGGATTAGATAAAATACTGGTTTTATTTGACAATAAGATATGTTGATCGAAATTGGACATTTTGCACTGGTTTTATCGCTTGTTTTTGCGATACTACTTGTTGTTGTACCTACTATTGGTATCCAACAGAATAAAGCTGTTTTAGCACAACTCTCTAAGCCACTTATTTGGGGACAATTTTTTCTGGTTCTGATTTCTTTTGCAGTGCTAATGAATGCGTTTTTGACGGACGACTTTTCTGTTAAATACGTTGCTGAAAACTCCAATACACAGTTACCTACTCTTTTTAAATTTTCTGCAGTTTGGGGTGCTCATGAGGGCTCTCTACTTCTTTGGGTATTGATTCTCTCTATTTGGAGTGTGGCGGTTAGCATTTTTTCAAAACGTGTGCCCAGTGAGGTTGTCAATCAAATCCTAATTGTACTTGGTTTTGTTAGTGTTGGGTTTTTGTTGTTCTTGCTTTTTACTTCAAACCCTTTTGAGCTTCTGGCAATTACGCCAAGTGAAGGGCGAGAGCTCAATCCTTTGCTGCAAGACGTCGGTCTGGCTATCCATCCACCGATGCTGTATATGGGCTATGTTGGTTTGGCTGTGCCTTTTGCTTTTGTTTTATCTGCACTCATTCGAGGAAAGTTAGACAGCACTTGGCTTCGTTGGACGCGTCCTTGGGCTTTAGTTGCTTGGGCATTTTTAACCGTTGGTATTACCCTTGGTAGTTGGTGGGCGTACTACGAACTCGGCTGGGGAGGTTGGTGGTTCTGGGATCCCGTTGAGAATGCATCCTTTATGCCATGGCTGGTGGCGACAGCATTGATTCACTCTCTTAGCGTTAGCGAAAAAAGAGGTGCCTTTAGACAATGGACGGTGTTGCTTGCGATTGGTGGCTTCTCCCTAAGCTTGCTTGGCACTTTCCTAGTGCGCTCAGGTGTGCTCACTTCTGTCCACGCTTTTGCGACAGACCCAACTAGGGGGTTGTTTATTTTAATCTTCTTGTTTGTCGTTATCGGTGGCTCTTTGGCGCTTTACTCGTGGCGCTCTTGGATGATTCAAAAAAGCAATCAATTTTCACTGGTTTCTCGAGAGACAGGCCTGTTGATTAATAATATTGTCTTGGTGTCAGCAATGTTTTGTGTACTTTTAGGCACGCTGTATCCGCTTATTTTAGATGCACTTAATTTAGGCAAAATATCAGTTGGCGCGCCATACTTTGATGCTGTTTTTGTGCCTATTATGATTCCCGGGATAATTGCAATGGCCTTGGTGCCGTTTTTGCGGTGGAAAAAAGATACATTTTCTCGACTTTGGTCAATGCTTCGCTTTGATTGGGCGGGTATGGCATTGATCGTTGTTTTGACACCACTTTTTATCACTGACAATATTTTTGTTTTAATTGCATTTTATTTATTTGCTTGGGTGGTCATCCACTCACTGTTTTTGCTAACGCAGCGGCTGCGCTCAAAAGCAAAAGTAACACTCGCCTTTTTGGGTATGATTATTGCTCACTTGGGCATTGGTGTTTTTATTCTTGGCGCGACTGTCACTACGCAAATGGGTGTCGAGAAAGATCTGAAAATGACGATTGGAGAAACGCAATACGTTGCCGGTTATGCCTTTACCTTGAACGGTGTAGAACAGTTTATGGCTGAGAATTATCAAGGATTTAAGGGCAGTGTGAGCGTGATGGATGGAGAGGACGCTATTGAGCTGTCACCCGAAAAACGTCTTTATCAAACCGGCATGCCAATGACTGAAGCCGCAATTGATCCATCACTTGGTCGGGACTTGTATGTCGCCTTGGGCGAGTCACTTGGTAATGGTAATTGGAGTATGCGTATTTACTACAAGCCTATGGTTCGCTGGATTTGGTTGGGTGGCATTATGATTGCACTTGGTGCGTTGCTTGCGGCCTTTGATAGGCGCTATCGATTAAAGGTGAAATCATGAGTTTTGAATGGCAATTCTTGTTATTGATTTTAGCCTCTAGTGGTTTTGTGGCCTATTTCCTCTATCGACCACTAAAAGTGAACATCAGTGATGATGCCTCTAATGTAGCCATTGGCAAGCAAAAAAAACAGGAATTGGCCGACGATGTAACAAAGGGTTTGATTAGTGAGTCCTTATATCAAGAAGCAGAGGATGAAATCACCTATACGCTTGCCAGTGAGCTATCCCAAGATTCTGGCGATATTGTCGCAATCAATCCGCTGAAATGGGCAATTGCGCTAAGTGTTATTATTGCTATTGTCTCTGTACTTACCTACGCACAATTAGCGCCAAAGCAAGGATCTAGTGCTGTTATTGAGATGTCGCCAAGTTTAAGTTTAGATCAGAGTGTGGAATCTTTAAAGGCTCATCTAGACGATAACCCAGAAAACGGTAAGGCGTGGGCAATGTTGGGCTTGGCCGAGTTTAATTTGGGTAATACGGACAAGGCTTTGGCATCATTTGAAAAGGCTTATTCGCTGATTCCAAACGATATTGATATGTTGCTGCAATATGCCAGTGTAGTTGCTTCGACTCAAGATGGGGATTTTGCTGGAGAGCCACAGTCATTAATTGATCAGGCACTTGAGGTTGCTCCTGATTCTGTTCATGCGCTTTATTTGGTGGGCATTGTTGCGGCGAATGATGGCGATTTGCTTTTGGCAGAACAATCCTGGCAAAAAGCCCTGTATCTGTTGCCAGTTGAACATCCAGATAAGGCTGTTATTGAAGGCGCTCTTAATACTCTGCGCAATTTCGAATCAACGAATGATTTCACTCTGACCATTCACCTCTCAATTTCCGAAGACATATTGGCGTTGCGATCCGAACTGGATTATTTAATGGTTTACGCCAAGGCCCTTACGGGTTCGCCAATGCCAATCGCCATTAAAAAAATCCGGCTAAAAGACTTTAATGGCATTGTCTCTTTGAGTGATGCTGACTCGTTATCAGTCAAACTTTCAGAGTCAACAGAAGTGCTTGTTGTTGTTCGAATTTCAAGTACTGGTTTGGCTGTGAAGCAAACGGATGATATTGAGATTATCAGCGATGCCATTTCGCTTGCTGAGACTCGCTCGATTGATTTACAGGTAGAATAACAAATATGAGTGAAACAATAGAATTAGCGAAGGCTTTAATCAGCAGGGCTTCGGTAACGCCTGAGGATAAGGGCTGTCAATCAATGATGATTGAACACCTTGAGAAAATTGGCTTTACTGTCCATTTGCTGCCTTTTGGTGGGGTGGAGAATTTTTGGGCAACGCGCGGTTCGTCTGGACCGGTTTTCGCCTTTGCAGGGCACACAGATGTTGTGCCAGTTGGTATAGAGTCTCAGTGGCAGACAAAGCCATTTGAGCCAACAATTATAGACGGCATGCTTTACGGTCGGGGTGCAGCGGATATGAAAGGCTCATTAGCCTCTATGCTGGTTGCCACTGAGTGTTTTGTTACTGAGAATCCAAACCACGCCGGAACGATTGGCTTTTTAATCACTTCTGATGAAGAGGGACCGGCAATTAACGGTACGGTTAAAGTGGTTGAATATTTACAGAAAAACAATCAAAAAGTTGATTATTGTTTAGTGGGTGAGCCTTCGTCGACAGATACTTTGGGTGATGTGATAAAGAATGGCAGAAGGGGTTCGTTAAACGCTTGGTTAACCATCAAAGGCAAGCAAGGGCATATCGCCTATCCGCAATTGGTTAATAATCCAATTCACCTAGCTATACCGGCGTTAAATACGCTTTGTAATGAAGCATGGGATAACGGCAATGAATATTTTCCAGCCACCTCGTTTCAATTTTCCAATATTCACTCAGGTACTGGTGTAACCAATGTTATTCCGGGTGAGATTGAAGTGGTATTTAATTTTCGTTATTCAACGGAGACCACCAACGAAAAAATCAAAACTAGAGTGCTTGAGATTTTAGATGAGCATCATCTAGATTATGACATTGAGTGGCAGCATTCTGGCTTTCCATTCTTAACCCCAAAAGGCGCTTTGGTTAATGCTTGCGTTGATGCGATTAAGGCTGTCAATGGCGTTGAGACGGAGTTGTCAACTTCAGGTGGCACTTCTGATGGCCGTTTTATTTCGCAAATGGATACTCAGGTGGTGGAATTGGGTCCGCTAAATGCAACCATTCATCAGGTTAATGAATGTGTTTCTGTGGATGATTTAGAAAATTTAACACTTGTTTATCGCCAAGTTTTACATAACATCCTTGCTTAAGTGTCTGATAAATAGACAAATAAATTCATCGTGCAATTCAATATCATCACTCTTTTTCCAGATATGTTTTCTGCCATTAGTGATGAGGGCGTTATTGCAAGGGCGATAAAAAAATCCATCGTTTCGATGAAAACTTGGCAGCTAAGAGATTTTAGCGATAACCAATACAGAAATGTAGATGATAAGCCCTATGGTGGCGGTGCAGGCATGGTGATGCAGGTTAAGCCCATTCGAGATTGTCTGAGTACAATAAAAAAAGATTCACCGGACACTAAGGTGGTTTACCTATCCCCTCAAGGGAAAAAACTCAATCAGGAATTGGTTGAGGAGTTGTCTGAGTTGGACTCTATTACTTTTTTATGCGGGCGCTATGAGGGCGTAGATGAGAGAGTGATTGAGAATGATGTGGACATGGAAATTTCTATTGGTGATTATGTTATCAGTGGCGGTGAGTTGGCGGCGATGGTGTTGATTGATGCTATTAGTCGGCGTTTACCCGGTGTTCTTGGCAATGAATCCTCGCTCGAAGATTCTTTTGCTAATAGTTTGCTCGATCATCCTCACTACACGCGACCCGAAGTGGTTGACGGACAGAGGGTGCCTGAAGTATTGCTCAGCGGCCATCAAGCTAAAATAGATGCGTGGCGACTACAGCAATCCATCGAAAAGACGAAACTAAAACGACCTGATTTAATTGACGATTAGCATTGTTTTTGCCCGGCGCTTCAATGATTATTAAGCCTTCAATCGTATATAATTATCTTAGAGTTTTTTGTATAAACCATTTTAGATTTGATAATTGGATTTTATTTATTTTTACAAGGCATAATTTTAGAAACTCTACTTGTTGTCTAGTGATAAAATTTAACGCTGGAAAATGGAGTCCTAAGCTTGTCCTTGGGTAAAAAATCTCTTATCCCAAAGGGCTGAGGCTAAAAAAGTTAAAAAATGCAGAAAAATTCTCATCAGTAGCTAGCACTATTCATTTTAAATTTTTACACATTTTTTATTCATTTTTATCACTCAGAAAATTATAAAATGATTTATGAAAAGATCTCTCTCAATCCATTTATTTATTTGATTTATGTCTAGTCCACGCACTTATTATGGCTCAACCGTTGCTATTATTACACCCATGCATGATGATGGCTCTGTGGATTACCCTGTGCTTGAATCTTTAATCGACTTTCATGTTGAAGCAGGTACTACAGCAATCGTGTCAGTCGGAACCACGGGTGAATCGGCAACTGTTGCTGTGCCTGAACACATTCATATTGTAGAGCATACGATTAATTATGCAGCAAAAAGAATACCAATCATTGCTGGTACAGGTGCAAATTCAACATCTGAGGCGATTGAACTTACTCGTGAAGCTAAAAGGATTGGTGCCGATGCTTGTTTGTTGGTGACACCTTATTACAACAAACCTACTCAAGAGGGCCTATATCAGCACCACAAGTTGATTGCAGAGAGCGTTGATATTGCTCAATTGTTGTACAACGTGCCGAGTAGAACGGCTGTTGATATGTCGGTTGACACAACTGTACGACTCTCTGAAGTTGATAATATTATTGGCATTAAAGACGCGACTGGCGATTTGTCAGTGATTAAAGAGTTGGTTGCTCGTTGCCCTAAGGACTTTTTGCTGTTAACAGGTGATGATGCTACAGCGGTAGAGTTTATTTTGTTGGGTGGCCATGGCGGTATTTCGGTGACAGCAAATGTGGTGCCCGAGGAATTGCAAAGAGTTTATTTAATGGCTATGGCTAGCAAGGCTGATGAGGCAAGAGAACTTAATCAGAAGATTGGAATATTGCACGATCATTTGTTTCTCGAGTCTAACCCAATTCCAGTGAAATGGGCGTTACATAAAATGGGAAAATGTGGAGAAGGTATCCGCTTGCCTTTAACCGTATTGTCCAAAGAGTGCCAAGCTATACTTGGAAATGACTTACAAAAACTTAATTTAATATGAAATACACGAACTGCATAATTGTTTTATTGGCGGCTTTTATTTTAACAGGCTGCTCATCATTTTCTAGCTCTGATGAAGAAGAGATACTGGGCGCTCGTACTATCAATTACCTAGGAGAGACAGGCGAGATCGCAGATCTCATTATCCCGCCCGATTTAACCAGTCCTGAATCGCAAGGAGATTTTGTAATTAGTTCTAGCAACCTCCTAAATGAAAATTCTGCTGAAGTGCAATTAGTCAAAGTCACTAACATTGAAGTTAAGCGCGACGCTTATCGTAGATGGTTGTTGGTTGGTAAGTCGCCAAGCGATATCTGGCCATTAGCTAAAAAATTCTTAAAGTCGTTTGGTTTTACGATCAAGAAGGAAAATGAGGCAATTGGTATTATAGAAACTGAGTTTCTCGAGAGCAACCCAGATGTGCCCGACTCGTCAATTGGTGTTTTTAGATCGATGTTTTCAGGCATCTTAAAAGCAAAAGCCGCATTACCAATTGCGGATAAATATAGAATTCGCATTGAAGCAACAGACGATGATAACAGTTCGGAGGTTTATCTGTCTCTAACTTCAATCGAGGAAGTGGCGGCAGATAAAAATACCCAATGGCAATCACGTGCGAAAGATGCTGAACTAGAAACAGAAATGCTTCTTAGGCTGATGGTTTTCCTTGGCAGTGATCAATCTGAGGCTATCAATAAGATTCAAGATACAGCGAAGAGTGATCAATTGCGTGTTTCGGTTTATACAAGTGAGAGCGGATATGCAGCACTTGTTTTTCCATTCGATTCGGCTAAGTCTTGGGCGCATTTGGGCTGGGCACTGGATGAGTTAGATATTGATATTGAGGACAATGATGCATTCGAGAAAAGCTACTATGTCAATCTCGCTAGAACAAAAGAAGGTGGTTTTTTCTCGAAATTGATAGGCATAAGTGCTGAAATGATTTCAGTTCAGCTTATCGTCAAGCAACTAGAAGGGGGTCGTTCTCAAGTTATCTTTAATGACCTTAGTGAAGAGGATGAGCAAAAAACAATTGATTACAGTTTTATTTTCTTTAAAGAGATTTCTAATCAATTCTAGCTGTTGTGTTGAAATAGAGATAAGCGCAACAACTAATCGATGTTGACTGATCAAAAAATTCAAAATATAGCAAACCAAAGCCTTTTACTGGGCGATTTATCAGACGATGAATTGGCTGAGTTCTGCATTGTTGCCAACCAGTACTATCGCGATGGTAGGCCTATAGTAAGCGATCAAGACTACGATTTTGTTTTCTTGGCTGAGTTATTAAAAAGGACGCCTGATCACTTTTTATTCAACCGCCCCGAGCCTGAAAATGAAGGCTTTTCCGAAGAAAAAGTAAAGCTTCCGGAAAGAATGATTTCTATCGATAAGGCTTATACTTGGGGTGAAATTCAAAAATGGCTGGATAGGGTAAATAAGGCCTCTCTAGAGATTAATCTTCCGTCTGAAGGTATCCGAATTAAGGGTACTGCTAAGCTTGATGGCTTTGCTGGTTATGATGATGGCAATCGCTTATATACAAGGGGTGATGGTAATAAGGGTAGTGATATTTCTCGAGTGTTTGAACGAGGACTGAGTGTTTACAATGATTCAGCAAGAGGACAGGGCCCTGGTGAAATTGTTGTTAAAAAGAGCTATTTTGAGTCGCACCTAAGCGAGCATTTTGAATACCCAAGAAATTTTCAGGCAAGCCTGATAAAAGAAAAAACGCTTGACCAATATGCTTCTCAGGCTATCGCCGATAAGGCCGCTCTTTTTGTACCCTTTTCTCAGCTACCCAGCTGGTCTGGCGATATTGAATCATTTAGTGCGCATTTCCAGAGCATTGTGAGTGAGCTTGAAAGTGGTGTAGATTTTGATGTGGATGGGGTTGTTTTTGAGCTGACCAACGTCCAACTGAAATCTCATATGGGCTCGAATAGAAAATTCCATCGTTGGCAGATCGCCTTTAAAGAGAATAAAGATAAGGCGCAAGTACGTGTATTGTCGGTAACTGCCCAAGTAGGCAGAACAGGAAAAATCACTCCTGTGGCTGAATTAGAGCCAACCCAACTCAGTGGCGCAACCATTTATCGTGCTACTGGCCATCATTATGGCCTGGTTAAAGAACAAGGCTTAGGCGAGGGTAGTATTGTTGAATTGACTCGTAGTGGCTTAGTGATACCAAAGATTAATAAAGTCTTAAAGAGTGTAGAGGTATCGATTCCTGAATCATGCCCAAGTTGCCAGAGTGAGTTAACATGGGAATCCGATTTTTTAATGTGCCTTAATCATGATGATTGTCCCGATCAAATTATTGGTCGCATGGCGTATTTCTTTAAAATATTAGCCAATAATGATGGCTTTGGTTTGGCAAGCATACAAAAGCTTTATGAAAATAACATTCGCAAAGTAAGTGACATTTATCAACTGTCTCACAGTGATTTAACGGCCATGAGTTTTGGCGATAAAACGGCAAAAAACCTGCTGGATCAACTGGCTAGATCGACGCAAGAAAGTATTGAGGATTGGCGTTTTTTAGCCGCCTTTGGTGTATTAAGGTTGGGTATGGGTAACTGTGAAAATCTGTTGAAATATAAGCCTTTGGGTGAAATCTTTGACTTATCTGTCGATGATGTTGTCAATATGGATGGATTTGCTGAGATAACAGCCAAGCTTATTATTGAGGGCTTAGAAGAGATTAAAGAAGAATTCCGAGTCTTGAAAGCATTCGGATTTGCACTGGAGTCAACTCAATTAATAAGTAACTCTGCCAATTTTGATCATCCGTTTTTTAACAAACAGATTGTTTTTACTGGCAAGATGAGTCATCCTCGTGCTGATTTACATAAGCAAGGCAAGTCTCTTGGCATTAAAGTGGCAACAAGTGTGAACAGTAAAACTGATTTTCTGATTATTGGTGAGAATGTAAGCATTACAAAGCTCAATACAGCCAAGGAAAAGAACGTTGTTATCTTAAAGGAATCAGATTATTTGTCAATAATTGAAAATAATTCACTATGATGTGAATAAATCTGTACAATTACCATTAATGGTGGCCGACGAAGGTTGCTGTTTTTAACGATGGCGTTTATTTGAGTTTAATTTTTTTAAGCTAAAATAATCGTTTTTTTTCGTCTATCTCAAAGTAGAGAATCCCTGGTATTGAAGCCTGTTGTCCCACTGCGTGTTGTGGATACCAGGCTTTTTTTGTTTTTGTTGTTAGGAGAAAAATATGAAAATGGTAACAGTAATTATCCAGCCAAAAAGGCTGGACAGCGTCAGAGAAGGGCTTTCTGAAATTGGTGTCACAGGCATCACTGCGACTGAAGTCAAAGGATTTGGTCGTCAAAAAGGCCATACAGAGCTTTATCGTGGCGCCGAGTTTGTCGTTGAGTTTTTACCAAAAGTAAAATTGGAAATTGCCATTACAGACGAGCAAGTTGAGCGAGTCATTGAGACGATTATTGCGTGCTGCAAAGTCAATGGCGGTGCAATCGGTGATGGTAAGATTTTTGTTTCAAGTTTAGAGCAAGTGACCCGTATTCGTACGGGTGAAACTGGCCCTGAAGCAGTTTAAGGAGTAATTATGGAAAATCAAATATTAGAATTACAGTATGCCGTTGACACTTTTTACTTTTTAGTGATGGGTGCTTTGGTGATGTGGATGGCGGCAGGCTTCTCTATGTTAGAAGCTGGGCTTGTTCGAAGCAAGAATACAGCCGAAATCTTAACAAAGAATATTGGCTTGTATGCCATTGCGTGTACGATGTATATGATCTATGGATACGATTTAATGTACGGAGGTGGATTATTGCTAGACGGTATTAGTGGCGAGGGCGAAACTTATTCAAATGCAGCTGACTTTTACTTCCAGGTAGTGTTTGTGGCAACCGCAATGTCGATTGTCTCTGGAGCGGTAGCGGAACGTATGAAGTTGTTTTCGTTTTTCGTTTTTGCTGCAATTTTTACTACCATTATTTATCCAATGGAAGGTTTATGGACCTGGGGTGGTGCAAGCGTTTTTGGTATATATAGCTTGGGCGATGACTTTGGGTTTTTAGATTTTGCGGGTTCAGGTATCGTTCATATGGCAGGAGCTGCTGCAGCACTTGCAGGCGTTCTTATACTCGGTCCACGCAAAGGCAAGTATGACAAAGATGGTAACTCCAAGCCGATGCTTGGCGCAAACCTACCTTTGGCAACCTTAGGTACGTTTATTCTTTGGATGGGATGGTTCGGCTTT
>Ga0207991_1000779_pt1 | contig 20951 bp, 17 predicted proteins | sample ETN07SmetaG_FD_185786 | JGI IMG/M metagenome (GOLD analysis project Ga0207991, IMG submission 185786) | Marine microbial and viral communities from oxygen minimum zone, Eastern Pacific Ocean - ETNP2014F14-07SV275 (SPAdes) (version 2) | ecosystem: Environmental > Aquatic > Marine > Oceanic ... | reverse complement strand
AAGCCAGTCGAGAGTCAGATCAATAAGCCAAACGAGAGCCAACATAGCAAGCCAGTCGATACACAAGTTAACAAGTCTGTCGAAAAAACCGTCGCTAAGGCTATTGAGAAAACGAGCAGCACAACTGAATAATGGATAACTACGCTGTCTTTGGTAACCCAATTGAACACAGCTTATCGCCAACGATTCACACCCAGTTTGCTAAGCAAACTGGGTGTGATATACGTTATACAAAAATCCTAGCAGCAAAAGATGAGTTTACTGACTGCGCGCTTGATTTTATTTCTTCAGGTGGCAAGGGCTTTAACATTACAGTTCCATTTAAAATAGAAGCTTTTAAGATTGCTAATCACCTCACACTTAATGCTAAAACAGCGGGAGCTGTTAACACCATCAAAATTCAAGATGGTGAGCTCTATGGCGAAAATACGGACGGCAAAGGCCTTGTTAACGATCTCTGTAATAATCTAGGACTGTCGTTAGAGGGCAAAGACATCCTTATACTCGGTGCTGGTGGTGCCACTCAAGGTATTCTATTGCCTTTACTGGAGCAAAAGCCAGTCAGGATATTGATTGTTAACAGAACAAAAGCTAAAGCGGAAAAACTGGCTATGGATTTTGCCACACACGGCAAGGTTTGTGGTTTTGGTATGGATCAAATCAAAGCCAAACCGGTTGATATTGTTATTAACGCGACTAGTGCTTCTTTATCAGGCGAAATACCAGCGATATTACCAGGGGTTGCAAAAGGCGCTTTTTGTTACGACCTAATGTATGGTCAGAAAACGCCTTTTATGAATTGGGCTAAACAAAGTGGTGCCAGTGGCGTTAGTGATGGTTTGGGGATGCTTGTTGAGCAAGCAGCAGAAGCGTATTATTTCTGGCGCGGTGTGATGCCTAAAACCGATGAAGTGCTTTCATCACTCAGGGCGACAATCGGCTAACAACCCATTCACCCTCTTCTCTTTTATAGATAAGACGATCATGAAGGCGATTTTCTCTACCTTGCCAAAACTCAATAGTTTCAGGTATGACACGATAACCGCCCCAAAAATCTGGCAACGGCACTTCGCCTTTGGCAAACTTATTCTTCATGGATTCAAATTGACTAAGCAGCAAACTTCTTGAAGAAATACTGGAAGATTGTTGAGACGCCCAAGCACCCAACTGTGACTCTTTCGGTCTAGAGGCGAAATACTTAATGGATTCCAAGGTTGAGATTCTTTCCACCTTGCCCATAATCTTCACTTGTCGCTCCAAAGCAAGCCAAGGGAATAATAAGGCCGCTTGTGCTCGCTCGCCTAACTGGTGTGATTTTGTCGAGTCGTAATTGGTAAAAAAGACAAAGCCTTTTTCATCAAAAAACTTCAATAAAACTGTACGGACACCGATATTGTTGTCATCCGCAGTAGCTAAGCTCATTGCACTTGGCTCAACGACACCCACCTCTTTTGCCTGCGCAAACCACTGAGAAAATTGCACAATAGGACTGGCATCAAGCTCGTCTCTACGCAAACCACTTTGGCGAAACTCACGCCTGAGATGGGTTAAATCACTGGTCATAATATTTAAACTTAAAAAGGTAGTAAATTGCTTTTTTTCGATTCAGTCAAATGCTGCGTAATCAAAGCCTTAACTGGCGGGAACTTGTCAGCAAACTTGAGTACAAACCTCCTGACTTGTTTGGCTATCGCGTCATCGTTGGTAAATAAAGCAACAATACCATTGGTGCCAAAGAACATTAGTCGAGTTAGATTAATCTGTTTTTTCTCAAAGCGTGTAAGTACAGCACTTGCACCAATATCGCCACCTTTTTCTAGGGCTTCATAAACGCTTTCAGCAAGTATATTTTGCCCTCTCAAACCCAAATTAAAACCGTGCGCTGTAACGGGGTGCATACCAACAGCGGCGTCACCGATAAGTGCAAATCGATTGGCTTTAAAACGCTGCGCATGAACACCCACCAACGGATAAGAATGGCGTTCACCAATTTGATTCATCGCGCCCAACCTGTTATTAAAACCCTTGGCAGCAAGCGCATTAAAATCATCTTCATTAAGGCCTAACATCTCATCAGCTTTGTTGGCTGGAACGGTTAAAACCACCGATGAAACATCGCCGTTCATTGGCAGCAGTGCCAAAGTGTGGCCATAATTAAAACACTCTAGGGCGACGTGATTGTGCGGTTTTTCGTGGGTCATCCGCGTTGTGATCATCACCTTAGAAAAATCTCTCATTAGTGAAGGTATGCCCATCTTACGACGAATTGCTGAGAATCTACTGTCCGCAGCAACGACCAATTTAGATTCAATTGTACGGCCATTTGAAAGCTCAATTTTTGCGTGGCCTGAACTCGTGCTGACATCTTCAACGCTTACTTCGTTAATGATTTCAATATTATCAGCGTGCGTCGCGCGCTCAAAAAGCGCTTTTCTAATAAGCTGATTGGGCACAAGGTAGCCAAGCGCATCAATGGATGATTTGTTGGTATTAAAGCTTAACAACGATGGCGAATCACCATCAAAAACTTTGGCTTCTTTTAACGGACTTACCTCGTCCTGGTCGATTAGCGACCAAACGCCCAGCTCATTAAGTACTTTTCTAGATTGATGGGTAAGCGCAATTTCTCGCCCATCCACTTTTGGATTGGCGATAGCAACTAATGGTGCTTTTTCCACCAAAAGCACTTTTAGTTTTGATTTTATCATCGAGCAGGCAAAGCTCAGACCCACAGGTCCACCGCCAATAATGACGATATCGTAGTCCATCACATAGGAATGTCGTTATACACAGCGGTATTATAACGTTCTTTACAACAGGAGTTCTATTATGATTTCTTACAATGAAACAGTTAAAAAGCAGTTAAAAAACTACTGAGAAGTCTGATGTGTTAGCTCTACTTGCCGGAGCCAATACTTGCTCTTTTCTAGGTCTTTCTCAGTGCCAATGCCCTGCTTATACATTGCTGCCACTTTAAACTGAGAGTTGATATGCCCCTTGCGTGCGGCGGCAATATAATACTCATACGCCTTGCTTTTGCTCACGGCAACACCCTTGCCGTATTCGTACAAATATGCCAACTTAGCATAGGCATCTAAATAACCCATCTCAAATGCTCTGGTATAGTATTCCTTGGCTTTAATATAGTCTTGAGAGACACCCAAGCCTGATTCATACAATAAACCCAAGCGATACACTGCCACAATGTGATCATAGGCCGCAGCAAGCTTATACCACTGAACAGAGTTGTTGTACTCTGTTTTAACACCCTTGCCATATTCATAAAGAAGACCTAATTGGAACTGAGATTCGACATGACCCTTCTCTGCTGAGAGTTCAAACCATTTAAATGCATTTTTGTAATTACCCTGTGTAAGATACTCAAATCCTCGCTCATATTGTCCAGGCTCCTCGCTAAACTTTGCTTCAGCGTTATACCATTTTTTAGCTTCTTCTAAGTCTCTCTCAGTGCCCTCACCTTTTTCATACATCTCAGCAAGATTATGTTGAGCATCTAAATGATTTTGTAGTGCTGAGAGGCGAATTAAACCAAAAGCCTTTTTGAGATCACGCTCAACACCGATACCTAAATAATACATCGCTCCTAAATAATATTGTGCTTTTGGGTGGGTTTCATCTGCCGCATGTGTCAGATATTCAATGCCTTTAGCATCATCTTGATTAACGCCAACACCTTCAATGTACATTACACCAAGTGCTGTAATCGCATCAAGATCATTAATTTTGGCAGCATGTTTAAAAGCAAGCAGTGCCTTGGAATAATCTTGCTTTACGCCTTCACCATAAAAATACGCTTTACCCCTATCGTATAAAGAAGAGTCTGCATACATTGGGATGGTTGTTAACGACAAAATAGCCGCCAGTATAATCATTCTCATAAGAGGTGATTGTATACCAAACACCTTATGTCGAGCTTTCTTTATTGCTTAATTGATAGTCACAGCAAGTTCTTTAGCTGTATGACCTGGGTGCTGTTTTTCTGGATGAAAAAAAATGGTAGTCACGGTCAGATTTGAACTGACGACTTCCAGCATGTCATGCTGGCACTCTAACCAACTGAGTTACGCGACTATAAAGGCGGACATTATACTTACTCGAAAACCGAGCGGATAATTTTTTGGATATCACTGGCCGCTTGATAGCGATTTTCAGCGTTTTTAATGGGACGACCCACAACAATATAATCCGAGCCACTTTTAAAGGCTGTGGCAACATCAACCACACGCTTTTGATCATCATCGTTTGCCACCGGTCTAATGCCGGGCGTAACTGCAATCAGCTTGTTATCAACAAACTCACGTAAAAAAGGCACCTCAAGACCCGAAGAAACAACGCCATCACAACCGGCCTCAAAGGCACGTTTGGCACGAGAAATCACCAAATCTCGCACATCGCAATCAAAACCTAGGTCGTCAAGATCACCCCTGTCTAAACTTGTTAGTGCGGTCACCGCTAAAATTTTCAAATCCCCCTTGGTTTGCGCCGCTTTTTCCATTAGGGCTTGGTTGCCGTGAATGGTGGCAAAAGTGGCACCATAACCACTTAGGCGTGCAATTGTACGACCAACTGTCTCGGGCACATCAAAGAACTTTAAATCAACAAATACTTTTTTATCTTGCTTGATAAGCCAATTAAGGAGATCGAAGTAGCAACCTGTCATTAACAACTCCATGCCGATTTTATAAAAATTAACACTATCATCCAGCTCAGCAACTAAGTTTTTCGCTTGATCAATCTCAGGCACGTCTAAGGCAAAAATCAAACGATCTTCAACGTTAATATTTTTCATATAATCTCAATAAATTTAACAAAAAACCCTGTAATGCACTGTAGATACTGATACAAATATGAGACGAAATTATACTTTGAATGGAAATCAACCATCCATATAAAGCAAATAAAAACTTACTTAAGTTAAATCAGGGAATTTACTCAACCAATAACCGAAACTCGGGCTACTCAACTATAATAATGGGGTTGATACTAACCTTGACTTTTATAATGTCATCCACTGGTCTGTTTTTGGCTTTATAAGTGAAATCGCGACCTTCGTAGTGATACTCGATTAGATAGTAACTCAAACGTCGCTCAGATTTTCGCTGATATTTTATTTCACAAATTTCTTCAGAAACGATTCGACGCTTACCGGAATTTTTCAGTTCTTGATCATGTGCCAATGAAGCGCCCAATATAGTACCTGCTATCGTTAGGGCTTTTTTCCCATCCCCTTTGCCAAGAGCATTACCGAAAAGGCCACCAAAAATACCGCCAATTATTTCGTTAGTGGCGCTCCCATCTGAGCTTCTTACAGTAGTTTCTTTAATATAGCACTCTTTGTAAGGTTCTTCAATGATGTAATTTTTGTATACCTTCTCAACCGAAATCACTTTGGCGTAATCTGAATAACTTCCTGCCAGAGAAAACTGAGCACCTAACAATAACGGCAATAGAATGAATTTATTTATTTTCATATTAAGACTCCATATTGTCCAACTTGTATAATCAGGATTATATACCTATCATCAATGTTATTCTATGACTTCTACCAGTCAAAAAACGCTTTACTATGTGCATGATCCAATGTGTTCTTGGTGCTGGGCTTTTAAGCCAACCTGGCAGAAAGTCCGAGCTGAAATCGACAATAAAGTTAATTACCGCTATTTACTTGGCGGCCTTGCACCGGATAACAACGTTCCAATGGGCCTAGAGACGCAAAACTATATCCAGGCTAATTGGGAGAAAATCCAACAGGTTGTGCCGGGCACAGAGTTTAATTTTGATTTTTGGCGTTTTTGCGAACCTAGGCGCTCGACTTATATAGCGTGTCGGGCGGTTATTTGTGCAAGAAAACAACAGCCTCGAGTTGAGGAATATTTTATAGAGGCAATTCAGAGGGCTTATTATCTTGAAGCAAAAAACCCGTCAAATAAAAACACTTTAATCGGCATTGCCGAAAAATTGGGGTTGGGCACGAAACAATTTGCCGACGATTTGACTTCACCTAAGGTGCAAAAAATTTTAAATAGGGAAATAACCCTGTCACAATCACTCGGCATGACGTCATTTCCCTCACTAAAACTATTGAGTGGTGGCGTTATGTCAACAATTAAAATCGATTACAATAATGCCCAATCCATTATTGCTCAAATAATTACTTGAATTCATTGCAATAATGTAATTTGCCTTTGTAGCTCAGCTGGATAGAGCACCCGCCTCCTAAGCGGGGGGTCGTGCGTTCGAATCGCGCCAAGGGCACCAAACCACAATAATCAAGACGTCTCTGGGCGTCTTTTTTTTTATGCATCAAATACATATGAATCGTCATTAATTGCGTATATTAGATATTCGTAAGACCAAGCGGCAACACCTCCAAAAAAGTCACCGTTATTATCAATCGCTGTGCTCTGCATTCAAATCTTCCGCAGCCAGTCGATCTAGGGTTTCTCGGATATCCCACTTGGTTGTCAGTGGATTTAAAATACACAGCCGCAACACGCTACGGTGCTTCAATTGTGTCGAACTGACACAGGCAAACCCGCTGTCAGTTATTCGTTTTGCCCGTCGCTCGTGCTCACCTTCACCCACATTTCGCAAAGCAAAACAAACAATCCCAATCTGCGCGGGCGAAACAACTTCCCAACAAGTTGGGTGCTGGCGCAAATAGTCCTCGGCGTATTCGGCCAATCGAATTCCCTGTTCTATCCCATGGCGAAATTTTGCCGCGCCATAGGTGCGAAGACTCATCCACAGTTTTAATCCTCGGGCGCGACGCGTCAATTCCAAACTGCGGTTTCGCATATCAACATTTTCCCCTTGCGCCTGGACGTCTTTCAAGTATTCTGGATTCATGTCAAAACAGGCTTGCAGAGCACCTGGGTGCCTCACCAGCAAACAACCAACATCGTAGGGTTGAAAAAACCATTTGTGAGGATCTAGCACAAGGGAATCCGCACGAGTAATGCCATCCAAGTAGGTCTTACCTTGCTTCGTTATCGCAGCCGGCGCACCGTAAGCCCCATCCACATGAAACCACAGATTGTATTTTTCGCAGAGATCGGCAATAGCATTCAAAGGGTCAACCGTACCGGTGTTAGTCGTTCCCGCTGTCGCAATGACCATCATCGGATGATAGTCCGAAGCGATATCCTTTTCAATTGCGGCTCGAAGTGCGTCGACTGGCATTTTCAGTGAGTCATCACTGGGAATCAGGCATAGATAGTCTTCCCCAAAACCCAGTTCTTTAAGGCTACGAGGCAATGAGGAGTGCGCCTGATCGGTGAAATAAACCCGACCCATACCTCGCTGACTGCGGGCGACAGAGAAGGCCGTGGTGTTGGCCATTGACCCACCACTGAGCAATACGCCCTCCGACCCTTCTGGAAGCCCGAGCAATTGACGCAACCAGTTTAATACAATCAATTCGATAGTTGTGGGTCCAGAGCCACCACCCCAAGATATTGCGACGGCATTGAAGCCCGTACCCATCCATTCACCGAGCACCGCAGCATATGAGCTAGGACCAGCAACCCGTGCAAAATATCGCGGATGATCGCCATTTTGTTGGTTAGAAAGCGCTACTTCTGCAAGCAGCTTCAGCGATGCTTGCGGATCCATAGGTAATTCAGGTACCGAACCACCCAACTGTTGTTCAAGTATTTGGCGGTCCTGGCATTTTAACGCTGGTAGTTCGTGCTTCGCTTGTAAGCGGTCGACCACCATATCCACCATTTGATAGCCTAGGCGGCGCATCTCATCGGAGTCCATTCCCAAAGTATCAGCGGGGTAAACACTTTTAATTTGATTTTTCATAACGTCTATTAGCTTTTTATGTGCAAGTATAGGAGCCCTCGAAAGTTCGGCGGGCTTACGATGTTCTTTTTGATATGTAAATCATTATAGAAATCATCAGCCAGTAATTGGGTACAATTCATCTTACTGATTGAGTGTTGAAACAAGAAGCAAATACAATCAAGTAGTACAATAATCAGTACAATTTTAACAGTGTTATTTCATGAAGCCTTTAGTACCAATGGTTGTAGATGATTGTTCGAATCGCGCCAAGGGCACCAAACATAATACTTCATAATGCAAAATGCGTTACACAATCTTACTTGATATCTCGCTTATAATTAGTGATTTTGTAACAGCTAACTTGTGATAAAAACAGGCTTATTAAGTAAAAACAGCAACCTCAATATATTATTAGCTGGCATTGTTAGCCTATTTATTGCCCTTGGTGTCGCCAGATTTTCGTATACCTCTCTATTACCAGCCATGCTGGAAGACAAAGCCATATCTTTAGCTTTTTCAGGTGTTATGGCTTCTGTTAATTATGTTGGCTACTTATTGGGTGCACTTTTTGCTATTTTTATTAAAAGCATGAGCATCAAAGTTAAGTGCTTTAGATTGGGGCTATTTTTTTGTGTTATTACCACGCTCATAATTGGCATTACAGATAATGATTATTGGTGGCTAGCCAGTAGAATAGTTGCTGGTTTTAGTTCTGCGATGGTAATGGTAATTGGTTCAGCAATCATAATGATGAAGCTTAATTTAGAAAATAAAACCAAAGCCATGGGCATTTACTTTTCGGGCATTGGCGTAGCGCTTGTAGCATCCGACATGATTGGTAGATACGTTTTATCCATATCTTCTTGGCAAACATCATGGTTGGTGTTAGCACTCAGTGCTGCATTAGTTGTTTTTTACCCGTGGTACGTTCTATCCTTTGCTAGAACAGTCAAGCAAAGCGTCATAAAACAGCCTTTTAATATAGCGCTTTTTTCTGGTTTTGTACTTATCCTCATTGCAGCTTACTTTACTGCAGGTGTTGGCTATGTTGTACAAGGAACTTTTTTGCCCACCATTATTAAATCACTGCCAGGAGTCGAGGCGTACGCTGGACTTACTTGGCTTTTAGTGGGGTTTGCGGGCATACCCTCTTCCGTTGCTTGGATGCATTTGGCTCATAAATATGGCGATATTAATATCATTATTATTGCTATGAGTATTCAAATAATTGGAATTTTAATTCCAGCCATTACTACCAACATCTATTTAAATTTACTGTCGGGTGTTTTTTACGGTGGCACGTTTGTGGGCTTGGTGGCTCTGTTTATGCATTTAGGCGGCAAACTGGCGCGCCAAAATCCAACTGTATTGATGGGTGCACTGACTGCAGCCTTTGGAGTGGGTCAAGTGAGCGCACCGTTATACGCTGTTGTATTAACCAATTGGTCAGGTAATTATAATTATGCCTTGTATGTCACTGCACTTATTGTATTTTCAGGGGTGCTAATGCTATTGACAACTAAAATGTTTAACTCGCCATACTAACTTATTGGCAAAAGAAAAACTCAATAGACTCGGCGTAAAAAAAAGCCTTTATTGTTAAAGTCACTACAGCGCAAAGCAATACCTTATTTACCCTTGGTGGTATAATAACTGGCATTAAATATCAGCTAATTTATAAGCATGTCGGGCAATTCTTTTGGAAAAATTTTCACTCTTACCACTGCTGGCGAAAGTCACGGTGAAGCCTTAATTGGCATTGTTGACGGCTGCCCACCAGGAATGAGCCTAACCGAAGACGACTTGCAAGGCGATTTAGACTTAAGAAAACCGGGCACTTCTCGCCATACAACGCAGCGCCGCGAAGAGGACAAAGTTAAAATCCTCTCGGGTACTTTTGAGGGTGTTACAACAGGCACACCAATCGCGCTTTTGATTCAAAACACCGATCAACGCTCGAAAGACTATAGCAATATTGCCAACTCTTTTCGCCCAGGTCATGCAGACTACACTTACCAACAAAAGTACGGCATAAGAGACTACCGCGGTGGTGGCCGTTCATCGGCTAGAGAAACAGCAATGCGAGTAGCTGCTGGCGGCATTGCAAAAAAATACTTGCACCAAAAATACGGCATCGAGATTCGCGGTTATTTGGCGCAGCTCGGGCCTATTACCATTGAGAATTTTGACTGGAACGAAGTACACAATAACCCGTTCTTTTGCCCTGATGCCTCCAAAGTCAGCGAATTAGAAACCTATATGGATGCCCTGAGAAAATCAGGCGATTCTATTGGTGCACGAATTAATATTGTTGCAAGCGGCATGCCTGTTGGTCTTGGCGAGCCAATTTTTGATCGCCTAGAGGCTGACGTCGCCCACGGCATGATGAGCATTAATGCTGTCAAAGGCATTGAAATTGGCGCCGGCTTTAACGCCATCACCCAAAGAGGCTCAAAACATAGAGACCCCCTAACGCCTGAAGGCTTTACTTCAAACAATGCAGGTGGCACACTGGGCGGTATTAGCTCAGGCCAAGACTTATTGGTTTCTATCGCACTCAAACCAACTTCCAGTTTGCGCCTGCCAGTTGAAAGCATTGATGTTAACGGTGAAGTGGACGAAGTTATTACCAAGGGTCGCCACGATCCGTGTGTTGGTGTGCGTGCAACGCCGATTGCTGAGGCCATGTTGGCCTTAACATTAATGGATCACGCGCTACGTCATAGAGCGCAAAACTGTGACGTTCAATCATCAACTCCTGTTATCCCTGCCGCTAAGAAATAAACAGCAGCACAATCTAAAAAATAACCATGTTTAAACTGATTCACAAGCGCGTTCCTAGCAACGCAAAGAATGATATTTTGTCTGGCTTAACGGTTGCTTTGGCGTTAGTTCCTGAAGCGGTCGCTTTTGCCTTATTGGCAGGTGTCAATCCTTTGGTCGGCCTATATGCCGCTTTTACTATCGGTATTGTGACTTCCATTATTGGGGGCAGACCGGGCATGATCTCGGGCGCAACAGGCGCTATTGCTGTTGTTATTGGCACACTAATTGCCCAGCATGGTGTTGAGTATTTATTTGCCGCAGTGGTGATGATGGGCGTGATTCAAATAGGCTTTGGACTTCTCAAAATGGGCAAGTTCATTCGCTTGGTGCCGCATCCGGTTTTCCTTGGCTTTGTTAATGGATTGGCGATGGTGATTTTCCTCGCACAAATCAAGCAATTCAAAGTGGTAGATGAATGGATAACTGGCACACCACTTATGATTATGCTCATCATCATGGTAATAACTATGATTGTTATTCAGTACCTGCCAAAATTAACCCGTGCAGTGCCTTCTACTTTGGCGGCAATTGTTATTGGTACGATTGCTGTATTGCTGTTGGATTTGGATACACGAACGGTTGGCGATATTGCTTCAATAGGCGGCGTCTTCCCGCCGTTCCATATGCCTAATGTGCCGTTTGATTTAGAGATGTTGCAAATTGTCTTTCCTTACGCAATTGTGATGGCGCTAGTTGGTTTGATTGAAAGTCTGCTAACGCTTAATTTAATTGACGACCTCACACAAACAACAGGACGACCAAATAAAGAATGCATCGGCCAAGGTGTGGCAAATACCGTCACCGGTTTTTTTGGTGGTATGGGTGGCTGCGCAATGGTTGGTCAAAGTTTGATTAATATCAAATCTGGCGGTCGTGGCAGGCTTTCTGGCATAGCTGCTTCTGTGGTGTTGCTGTTTTTTATTCTCTTTCTTTCTGAATATATTGAAATGATTCCGGTTGCGGTACTGATTGGTGTCATGATGATGGTGGTTATCGGCACCTTTGAGTGGGGTTCGTTCCGCTTATTTGGCAAAATTCCACTACCAGATATTATTGTCGGTATCTCGGTTGCAGTTATCACGGTATTGACCGACAACCTTGCTCTGGCGGTTATCGCTGGCGTTATCATGTCTGCCCTATCTTTTGCATGGGATTCAGCCAGCAAAATTCATGCAACTGATGAGATGGATGACAACGGCGCTAAAATTTATAAACTCAATGGCGCTCTATTTTTTGGCTCGATTGAGCACTTTCACGCCATCTTCTCTCCAAAGACTGACCCAGAAGAAGTCTTTATTGATTTTCAGGATTCACGAGTGATGGATCACTCAGCCATTCAAGCGGTTGATAAGCTTGCCGAACGCTATCAAAAAGCCGGCAAAGCTCTGCATTTAATGCATCTTAGTGCAGAGTGTCGATTGCTGCTAAACACAGCCAAAGACTTGGTTGAAGTCAATGTCCTAGAAGACCCTCAATATCACGTTGCAATCGACAAGGCGCAAGTGTTAATCGAGTCTGGACAAAAGACTTAAATTAGTTATTTACCTTTCTCCTCACCCCAGAGGATTTTGTGCAACTGCACTTGTAAGCGCACGTTCAGCTGCTTTTCAAGAATCCAATCGGCCAAATCCACTGGCTTCAAAGATTCATAAACAGGTGAAAACAGCACGCCAGCAGATGTTGTGTTGTTTTCCAACATATCGCAACACCAATCAAAATCATCCCTGTTGGCAATTACAAATTTGAGCTGATCTTTTTCTCTCAAAAGCGCTATATTTTCATAACGATTTTGATGGCATTCTGTCGATGAAGGTGTTTTTAAATCCATCACAATAGAAACTGCAGAATTGACTGGTGAAATATCAATACTACCACTGGTTTCAAGCGAAATTTTGTAGTTATTGTCCGTCAAAACGTCCAACAATTTTAAGCAGTTTTTTTGAGCCAATGGCTCACCGCCAGTTACACAAACATAATTAGTGTTATATTGTTTTACTTCGGCTAATACCGACCCAATCGATAGCGGATTGTTACCCTTAAAAGCATAGGTTGTATCACAATAATTACACCTTAACGGACAGCCCGTTAAACGAACAAAAACTGTCGGAATACCAACATCTTTTGCCTCACCTTGTAGTGAGTAAAAAATCTCGGTAATGTTTAAAGTGTCTTTACTTAAATTGTCCATCTTTTAATCGTTTTATATGGTTACGCACATCGGCTGCTTCTTCAAATTTTAAATCTTGAGCGAATTGATACATTTGTTTTTCAAGGCGCTTTAACTCTTTTGCCATCTGCACCGGTGATAAGTGTACTTCAATAAACTCAGAATCCAGCTGCTCGTCAATTTCATCAGCGGATAAATCCGTATCCAATATATTGACAATCGGCTTAACAACGCCCTTGGGGATTATCCCGTATTTTTTATTAAAAACTTTTTGTTTCTCACGCCTTTTACTGGTTACATCCATCGCCTTTTGCATGGAATTGGTAATACGACCTGCATACAGAATCACCGAACCATTCACGTGTCTTGACGCACGACCCATGGTTTGAATAAGAGATCGTTCAGAGCGTAGAAAACCCTCTTTGTCAGCGTCCAATATTGCCACTAGAGAAACCTCAGGAATATCCAAACCCTCTCGCAATAGATTAATGCCTACCAAGACATCAAACACGCCGAGGCGCAAATCACGAATAATTTCAACTCTCTCAACGGTATCAATATCCGAGTGCAAATAGCGAACTTTAACTTGATGCTCGTGCAAATAATCACTGAGCTGCTCGGACATGCGCTTGGTCAATGTTGTCACTAAAACACGCTCGTTTAGAGCTACCCTTTTATGAATTTCAGACAGTAGATCATCAACTTGACTATCTACTGGGCGTACGTCAATGCCTGGATCTAACAATCCGGTCGGTCTAACCACTTGCTCTGCAATGACACTAGAGACTTCCAACTCGTAATTAGCCGGCGTCGCCGAGACCAAAATACACTGATTAACGCGCTCAGAGAACTCATCGAACCTTAAAGGGCGATTATCAAGTGCAGAAGGCAGACGAAAACCAAAATCAACTAAAGTGGTTTTACGTGATCTATCACCCTTATACATGCCACCAATTTGACTAACTGTAACATGCGATTCGTCCAAAATAACCAGTGCGTCTTTTGGCAAATAATCCAACAGTGTTGGTGGTGGCTCACCAACATCACGACCAGAAAGATAACGCGAGTAATTTTCGATACCAGAGCAGTAGCCAAGTTCTCTCATCATTTCAACATCAAGAACAACACGTTGTGAAAGGCGTTGTTCCTCAACCAATTTGTTCTGTGCTAACAGTTCTTTCTTTCTAACAACAAGCTCTGCTTTGATGTCATCAAGCACGCTGAGTATTTTCGATTTTGGTGTAACGTAATGGGTTTTTGGATAAATGGTTATTCGATGCAGTGCTTTAATTTTTTCGCCTGTCAGCGGATCAAACCAAGACAACGCCTCAACTTCGTCGTCAAACATTTCAACTCTTATTGCGCGCTCTTCAGAGTCTGCCGGAAAAATATCAATAATTTCGCCTTTAACGCGAAAATGACCTCGGGTCAAAGTCACATCATTGCGATTGTATTGCATTTCTGAAAGACGCGAGAGAATTTCTCGTTGCTTAGTTACTTCGCCCACTGTTAGATGCAAAAGCATCTTCATATAACTCTCTGGATCGCCAAGTCCATAAATCGCTGAAACGCTGGCGATGATAATAACATCCCTTCTCTCGAGCAGTGCTTTTGTAGCAGATAAGCGCATTTGTTCAATTTGCTCGTTAATAGAGGCGTCTTTTTCTATATATGTATCTGATGCTGGAACGTAAGCTTCTGGTTGATAGTAGTCATAGTAAGAGACAAAATACTCAACCGCATTTTTTGGAAAGAATTCCTTCATTTCGCTATAAAGCTGCGCTGCTAGGGTTTTGTTGGGTGCCATGATAAGACTTGGCTTTTGTGTCTTTTCAATGACATTGGCCAGAGTAAAGGTTTTACCCGAACCGGTCACACCGAGAAGCGTTTGATATTTGGCACCAGCATTGATCCCATTAATCAAAGTATTAATCGCTTGAGGTTGATCCCCTTTCGGAGAAAAGGCAGATTTTAGCTGAAATTTTCTAACCACTTTTGGTGCTTTTTTCTTTAAAATGAATCATTAGAGATCTTTGTAACAAACATTTAAAATTTGCTGAGCGATAAAAATGAATAAAAAATGTGTAAAGATTTAAAACTAATAGCACTAGCTATTGATGAGAATTTTTCTGCATTTTTTAACATTGTTAACCTCAGCCCTTTGGGATAGGGGATTTTTACCATTTTCCTGTGTTAATTTTTTTCGCTAGACAACAAGTAGAGCTTTTAAAAATATGCCTTGAAAAATACAAAAAATATCACTATCAAATCTATAATGATTGTTACAAAGAGCCCTCCTAATTTTAAACTAATTATCCACCTCAGTAAATGTCAAGCATCCTATCAAATCGAGTCCAAAAAATTAAGCCATCTGCCACTCTTGCAGTAACTGCAAAAGCCAACGAATTAAAAGCACAAGGTATTCAAATTGTACCAATGGGGACAGGTGAGCCAGACTTTGACACACCGCTTAACATTCAAGAGGCAGGGATTAATGCCATTAAGTCTGGCGAAACTCGATACACCGCTGTCGATGGCACCCCAAAACTAAAAAAAGCCATCTGCGAAAAATTTGAAAGAGAAAACAACTTAAGCTACTCTATGAGCGAGGTTATGGTCTCTTCAGGTGGTAAACAAGTTTTTTACAACCTTTGTCAGGCGATACTGGATGAGGGTGATGAAGTGGTAATTCCGGCGCCTTATTGGGTGTCATACCCAGATATCGTCATCCTAGCAGATGCTTCACCAGTGATTATTAAAACTGGTCTTGAGCAGGGCTTTAAAATTACACCTGAACAGCTTGAATCTGCAATTAACAGAAAAACAAAATTAGTAGTACTCACAAGCCCTTCAAACCCAACTGGAGCTGTTTACACAAAATCAGAACTTAAATCTTTAGGCACTGTTTTGATGAAACATCCACAAATCATTGTTTTGACTGATGATATTTACGAACACATTCGCTGGGGTAATGAAGATTTTGTTAATATTGTTATGGCGTGTCCTGAATTAAAAGATCGCACAATGATTCTCAATGGTGTCTCTAAAGCCTATGCAATGACAGGCTGGCGAATTGGCTATGCGGCAGGACCTGAGACAATCATTAAATCAATGAAGAAAATCCAGGGTCAATCCACCTCTAATCCGAGCTCGGTCTCACAAGCAGCCGCCCTTGAAGCGCTTACTGGTGATCAGTCGTTTATTGACGAAATGGTTAAAACCTTTAAAAGAAGATACGATTATATTGTCGCAGGCCTTAATGCCATCGATGGTATCGAATGCCCAGAATCTGGTGGCGCTTTCTATTCGTTTCCAAGAGTGCAAGGCTTAATTGATCGCCTTGGTTTGGCTGATGATGTTGAATTTGCAACCTATTGCTTAGAAACTCTGAACATCGCCCTGGTGCCGGGCTCAGCATTTGGCGCTCCAGGCTACGCACGCTTCTCTTTTGCCACGAGCATGGACAACATTAAATTAGCAGTTGACCGTTTAGCAAACGTATAGCATAATTACCTTTTTTAATTGCTCGGGAGAGTCATGCTAAATCGAACACAATTCTACATCAATGGCGCTTGGGTTGATCCTAGTCAAGCTAACAACTTTAATGTAATCAACCCTGCAGATGAAAGCATCTGTGCAATAATTTCTCTAGGCTCAGAGGCCGACACCAACCTTGCAGTCGGTGCAGCTAAAAATGCCTTGACCACTTGGAGCGTATCTTCAAAAGAAGAAAGAATTGAAGCATTAGAAGCGCTTTACAGTATCTACAAACGCCGATGGTCCGACATGGCCGATGCAATTTCTCTCGAAATGGGCGCGCCAATTGACTTTGCCAACAGCGCACAAGCTGGCTCTGGTGCGGGGCATATCAAAACTTTTATTAAAAAACTCAAAACTTTTGAATTTGAAAAACCCTTGGGTAATCACGCACTAGATAATCGCCTAGTCCTTGAGCCTAAAGGGGTCTGTGCATTAATCACACCGTGGAATTGGCCTATTAATCAAGTCACGCTAAAAGTCATTCCTGCGATTGCTACCGGCTGCACGATGGTGCTAAAACCCTCTGAAATCGCCCCACTCTCCGCTATGGTATTTGCCGAAATGATTGATGAGGCAGGACTACCTCCTGGCGTATTTAATCTTGTTAATGGTGATGGCTTGGGCGTGGGTTCTCAGCTAAGTTCACACCCAGATGTTGATATGGTGTCATTCACTGGCTCAACAAGGGCAGGTGCGTTAATTTCGCACAATGCAGCTGATGACTTCAAAAGAATTGGCTTAGAGTTGGGCGGTAAAGGCGCTAATATTATTTTTGCCGATGCCGATGATGACGCTGTTGAGCGTGGCGTTAAACATTGTTTTAATAACTCTGGGCAGTCTTGCAATGCGCCCACACGAATGTTGGTTGAAAGCAGCATTTATGAACAAGCCATAACAAGAGCTCAAGCTGTTGCCGCTCAAACATCGGTTGATTTGCCCGCAAAAAAAGGTAAGCATATTGGTCCAGTCGTTTCGCAATTGCAATTTGATAAAATTCAAAGCTTAATTCAATGCGGTATTGATGAAAAGGCAACTCTTGTTTCTGGCGGCACAGGCAAACCAGAAGGTTTTGATAACGGTTATTATGTCAAGCCCACCATCTTCTCAAACGTTAACAATCAAATGACCATCGCCCAAACGGAGATCTTTGGCCCGGTATTATCAATGATTCCATTTAAAGATGAAGAAGAGGCGATTTCGATTGCCAATGACACGTGTTTTGGTTTGACCAACTACATCCAAACTCAGGACATTGGCAGGGCCAAGCGTGTTGCTAAACGCCTGCGCTCTGGCATGGTTGAGATCAATGGTGCCAATCTTAAAATGGATGCGCCTTTTGGCGGTTACAAGCATTCCGGCATTGGTCGTGAAGGTGGTGTGTTAGGTCTAGAAGAATTTCTAGAAGTTAAGGTGATAAGTGGTTGGGAATAGCGCTAAATTTACATTCTTACAGCCACGCCCAAACTATTACGGCCATTACTGCAAGCATAATTAAAATCTTTACTTCGCTTTTCACAAAAGGATGTTTTTATTAACACAAAATTTGATTATATATTAATTAATAGATTATTATGATCTATTTTTAGATTTTATTTTGATACATTAACTTTATTTTAACGTTTCATTTTTTTTGAAACGCTTGTGCTTTCAATTACTCTGAAGATTACAAAATAATCGATAAAGACGCCATATTATTTTTTGATATTAGAATTTTGTTACATGAAAATCTTAGTTAAAAATGAACTATACTTGTTCTAATTAATCGTGATAATATTTATGCCTGAACCTAAAAGAAGAACTGAGTGTAGATGAGGTCGCTCACCAGTTGGCAAAAGATGCGTGGGTTGGCATATGCTAACTGAAGAGCAATATCAAGAGGCACTTTCTGAGTACAATAAGATGCCTGAAAAACAACAAAAAGGCCTTTACCATGCAAAAGCAATAGATGGTTTGGGTGAGTGATTATAATGAATAATAATAGATACGTTTATACAAGAGAAAGTTAATGAGAAGAAGAATGAGTAACATCGTAAAGCAATTTAGGGATGCGTATAGATTTCCATCCTCTCCAGTCGCTAATGAAAAAAGACTTGCGCGAAGAGTGCAGAGGAATGGTGGTATGAGTAGCCACCAGGCACACCAATTGAGTTTATTGTTGATGAAGTATTACTTTGTTGGTCACGTAATAGGCTTCAGTAGCGAACAATGCAAAGAAGTTTAAAACTCTGTTTTATTTAACTAATAAGTTTTATTAGTTATAAGAAAATACTAAAAAAAATTTATGAAAACCTTACCCTTATTTTTATTATTGTTAGTCGGCCTTACAAACTCTCTTTTTGCTGGTGGTGATGATAGAGATATGGAGGTTATTGACTCTGTAGATAATCAAACTCAAGAGTTGTTGGTTGATGAAGCGCTTTTAACATCGGTAGAGGTCGAGCAAGTAGAGGAAAAACAAACGACTGAACTAATTTCGCTCAAAGCTCAATCCGACCAAGTAAATAAAGAAATCGCTCCTATCTCTGAGCCCAGTGATGAAAAACCCTACCCTTCTGAACCTGTTGATGAAGAATTCAAAGAGGCGTTCAATGATGAGTCCGAGTTGTCATCAAAAGAGAACGAAGAGCAAGCCACTATCAAAATATCAAAAGATGAAGTGATTGACACTAAAGCAAGCCAATATGAATTGATAGCGCTTCTAGCTTTTCTCCTTCTTGTTATAGCAACTATTTATTTTGCGAGAAGAAACAGCACTTTAAGAAAACGCAGTCGGTTGCAGATTAAATAATCACCTAACCAACATTGACGACTTTGAGAGCCGAACAAAGAAACACATGAGAACGTACATTAAGATTCCGAAAGGAATTTTTTACCACTTTATCAAATACAAAGAAAAAAGGTTAGCGGCGGAACTCCAAGCATTATGCAAATAAAACATTGCCACAATATTGGTGACTTTCGAAAAATGGCTAAAAGCCGTATTCCATCACCCCTATTTCATTATATTGATGGCGGTGCCGACGATGAATTTACACTTAAGCGCAATACCAGTGCATTTGAAGAATATGACCTAATACCCAATGGCTTGGCAGATGTAGCCGATATCGACCTCTCAACAACCATATTGGGTCAAAAAATTAGCTCGCCATTATTTCTGGCACCAACCGGCATGAACCGCTTATTTCATCATGACGGTGAGCGAGCGACCTCTCTTGCTGCTGAAAAATTTGGACATTACTACAGCCTTTCAACTTTGTCATCCGTTAGCATCGAAGAGATTGGTGGTTTAATCAATAGCCCTAAAATGCTGCAAATTTACATTCATAAAGATCGTGGATTAACCTATGAGCTAATTGAACGTTGTAAAAAGGCAAACTTTTCATCGTTATGTCTAACAATCGATACAATTGTGGCTGGCAATAGAGAGCGCGATTTACGAACAGGTATGACCATGCCGCCTAAATTCACACCCTCTAGCTTGCTAAGCTTTGCCATGCGCCCACGCTGGGTTTACAACTATTTCACCCATGAGGCATTTAAACTCGCTAACTTAGAGGGAAAAACCGACAAAGGCAGTAAGGAATCTTTATCGGTTATTGACTACATCAATTCACAATTTGACACCAACCTTTGTTGGGAAGATGCACAAAAAGCGATTGAAGCATGGGGTGGTCCATTTGCGATTAAAGGTGTCATGTCGGTTGAAGACGCTAATCGCTCTGTCGATGTTGGCGCTAGTGCCATTATGATTAGCAATCACGGTGGTAGACAACTCGACTTCAGTCCTGCTCCTTTTGATTTGTTGAGTGATATTGTCGATGCAGTTGGCGACAAAATTGAAATCATTTGTGATGGTGGTATTAGACGCGGAACACACGCACTTAAAGCACTAGCACTTGGCGCAAATGCATGCTCAATGGGCAGGCCTTACTTATACGGTTTAGCCGCAGGCGGACAAGCAGGTGTTGAAGCTGTGTTAGCCAATTTTGAAGCCGAACTTAAACGCAACATGATGCTCATGGGTATTAATAAATTATCGCAACTTGATGGCTCGAAAATCCGTAAAAGATAAATGACAAAGAAGGACTGTCTCAAAAAAACCTTTATATTCAGATAAGTACGTATTTCCAAAATATTAGAAATTTTGCTCCTAGCCACTCTGTAGCTTTATTTTGCCAATAAGTCGCTCATTTCAGCGTCTAAAAGCCTTAGAAATAGCCTTTTATAGGCTTTTTCAGCCATAAAACCTCAATAACACCCCACATTAGAGTTTTTGAATAACTCAATAGAGAAATTTCGGATGTATTTACCCTGCAAACTGCGGTTGCAGATAATAAAATTGACATGGGCTCAGAACAACAGACAAGTGAATACAGAATTGGTTAATACCATTTCTGTGTTTATAGACGAAAGCTAAGAAAAAAAAACTCTAAATCAAACTAGGGTATAGATAATCAGCAACATATTAACTAAGGATTTAAGCCAACACTGCGTAAAATTAAATCTGTAACTTGTTGTTTTTTTTCTTCAAACTCCGCATCTGTTAGCCTTTTACCATTATTTAATATCTTCACTTGATATTCAAAATCAGCATAATGTTGTGTGG
>Ga0207991_1000772_pt1 | contig 21065 bp, 24 predicted proteins | sample ETN07SmetaG_FD_185786 | JGI IMG/M metagenome (GOLD analysis project Ga0207991, IMG submission 185786) | Marine microbial and viral communities from oxygen minimum zone, Eastern Pacific Ocean - ETNP2014F14-07SV275 (SPAdes) (version 2) | ecosystem: Environmental > Aquatic > Marine > Oceanic ... | reverse complement strand
TAAATCCAGGAACTCCATAAAACCCATAAGAATTGCTCCTGTCTATTTTAACATCACATCAAATTGATCCTATATGGAAGTTAGCCGAGGCATCCTAATAGAAAAAGCGTAATAATCCATGACTGACTTTACTGAACTTTCTGCAATAATAGCCAAAGTCCGACGAGATGCAGTTATCAGCGAGCTTGGGAGTATCCTCTTAAGTGATCAGGAAGTGGCAGATAAAATTGTTAAAAATCTGCGTACGAAAGGTTTCGAGGATATCACTACAGATCAAGCACTTGAGATCATGGGAAAACTCGATCCAAGCTTCGAAAAACATAACACGCCAGCAACAGATCCATATTGCACAGAGCCCAAAAACACCGGGCCAACTGCCTCCGCAATGACAACATCAGTTACGCAAGAAAATATTTCGATTTATCCATCTGCCCTGCCAGGATGGGATCAGCGTGCGACACATGCTATAGCTCGAGGATATTGCCGAGCCTTTGCTCGATACGATATAGATGCAAATTATATGATGATTTTGGCAGGGTCGGTAATCGCATCCGAATGGACTGGCGAAGAGGCCTCGTACGGAGATGCCCTTGAGAATCTTTTAACACTCCCAGGAATAGTTAATCTTGAAGGCTCAAGAGCGATATTAATTGAGGATGTACTCTGCGCATCTCCCGCCTGTGCTGCATCAATTGTTCTTGGTAGATCAACTTCATCCACAGAGTGGACCGACGGTCACAATCGGTCGATGCAGAAACCTAAACGAAATACGCGTCATCGCTTCGAAAACAACCTTATGGCAATACCAATTTATAAGCCGAAGAAAGAAAACCAAAATGATGACACAATAGTTGTTGACACAATGTCTAATTCTCCGAAAAATCCAAACCCACAATCATCACTAAACCTAATGGGTTCAGTGTCAGATATATCTCTAAGCGGATTGCAATATAAATCACCAGTTAAGGATAATGAATTTTCTTCGCAAGGGTCAAAACCTTCGCGACGTAAAAAAAGGAGACGCTAATTTTATTAGTTGTAGAACAATCTTGCATTATCTCCGCCCTTTGTGGGCGCATATTACTAAGGTAAATTTCGTGGACACCGTTACCAGGCAGTCAAACAACCTAAGACCGCTTCTTGTTAAATCTGATCTCAGGCATAGTGATAAGAGAGACTATGAGCAAATTGCAGATTCAGTTGAAAAAATTTCCTCATCTGATCCTCGACTATTTTACACTGGAAGAGCGGCAGGCATAGTTGTAGGATTGTGCGTCTCGAGGAGCATCCCGATTAAAATATTTCGTAAACGTATCCGACGAGGAGATCTTGGTAAGCTGATAGAAACATCCGATCCTGAAAATTTCTTTATGCATACCTTTTTAGCATTCTCATCTGAACAAGATGTTGCACGTATTGCAGAGGCAAACCAGCGACAGCAGGACCTGAGAAATTCTATGGACTGTAGGTCCGGCTGCTGGATGTGTTGCGCAAATCAATCAAACATTCCTGCAACTATCTCAGAATTTGAAGATGTTTGGAATGCAATAAAGGATCGAGATCTGGGTCCAAAATTACATCCAAATGCATGTCCAGCTCTCGGTTCCAATGGAAAATGCGAGGCCTACGATGTTCGTCCCAATTCCTGTAGGGCATATATTTCAAAGGATGTTAAAGTTTGTCAAAGAATACTTGATAACAAAGAACTTCGAGATGGCGAGGGCAAAAGTCTTGTAATACTCATGAGCGCCGTAAATACATACTCTGTTCTCAGAGCGCTGGCCGCGGCATGTAATATCCAAATTGAGACCACTGATCTACTCACAGCATTACGAGAAATTTCCTCAGGTAAGTCCATGGATAGAGCAATTGCATCTGGATCACTGGTAAACAGCGAACATCAACGGATAAACGATAATTCAGATCTGTCACTTAAATCAATATGATAATTCCGCCCACGTCGCTGAAAGCCGGGACATGAATTGTGCCAGTTTCTGCCGACGCATCTTCCCTCCCTATCTCCGAGAAAATGGAAGATTCCATTACGCAACAAAATCACCGCGCTGGCGTGTCAATGGTCATCAAATCAAGAAAACCTCAACGCGAAATAAAACCGGAGACAATCCGAGCCCTTGAGCAAGCCTTCGGAACCAAGCTGAGAAAGAGATCCTCACCAGGTCAAAATCTAATGGGCTTCGGGTTGCTCTGTATTGTCCTCAGCGTCGCCTCGGCCTTGTTCGGGATCTACCTGGTTGACCCGCTTTTCGGTTCGATGCCTCCTGGGTCGGCCGGTTCAGGACTGACAGCAAGTCTTCTTTCATTCTTCGCTTTTCTGGGCCTCTTCGGTCTCGGTATAGCATGTTTATTCATAGGCGCTCTCGCCACGGTCGTAGGCAAGGGGAGGAAGAGGCGCAACAGAGGGTCGAAGTAACGCGCACCTAACCGCAGAGCATATCCTCGATTATAGCCCGAATGCTGTACAAACTCTGTCCGCCCGAGTTGCCGAAAACCAGGACACATCCCTCTGTGCAGGCCTTAGTCAGTCATGGAGCCGCGGCGTCAGCTGACTGTGCCCCAAATCAGCACGGATGGAATTAGGCGCGGTTAAGTCGAGGGCTTACTTCCAGAGCATTGAATATCTTCTTCAAAGGATTGTCTCCATGCATCTCTCTACCCCCACATCCCTGACCTCGATCAAGCGCGCCAACCACGGAGCTTCCTTGCTGGAATATTCCCTTCTGGTCGGCCTCATTGCAGTCGTGTCAATAGGATCGGTTATTGGGCTGGGCATGAAGGTGTCAAATACCTTCAGCACCACTACCGATGCGCTTTCAACAAACTTGAAACAGGCACCCATCGCAAGCGGGCCGATTCAATATGTGGGTGATTTCTCAGCAGGAAGAAGCGCTGGCGGCTTCGGAGAATACATCGGCCTAATGAGTGCATCAAACGTGGGCATACCGATCGGAACAAAAGGTCCAGACCATGACCCCGCGGTCTTAGATATCTCAATTTACGAAAGCGGAAGCGGCGTAAAGCGAACCACACTCAAACTTGCGGGAGATACAAGCGAATCCATGCCATCGTCTTCAACAGTAACCTGCACTGGGCTGGGAAGCATAAGCTTTAGTGAAGGCTCAGAATCAGTTCAAACCGATCACACTATTTATAATTGGGATGGCCACCGCTTCGCATTCGTGAGTGGTAATTCTTACGACTGTGTTGTAACCCAGGGAGACTGACACAGTCACCTATCGGCTGACCGACAAAGGGACGAGTTGCTAAAAGCAAGGACACACCTCAGATATACATGCCCGATCAACCTAACTCGCGCTATATCGGGATTTACGAGGGCTGAATGCAATCCTGTCGACTCCATATGTTTTCTGTTTGATTGCTTTTCGGACAATCAAAAAGCATCCATATCCTGCATAATCACCCCAAGACTTGGAGATCCCATGAAGAAAATTTCGCTCGACATCCTTCACCGTGAGCGCGACCGCGCCAGTAATATCGCTAAGGCAATGGCCGTCATCATGTGGCTCCTCTCACTTAGTATGGTCACTGGTAAGCTGGGAGAGGCCCAGGCTTTTGCGATGGCTGAAATCGCCCTGTTGGCTATTGCCGTGCCTGCTTTCGCTGCGATCGCTGTTTGGTTCTCCATCAACAGAATGGAGCAAAGGGCCTTCACAAAATCATAGCCGGATTGGGGCCTGCGCCGCCCCCAATCCGCCCAACTGGGGCGCTCAAAACCAGGACGCACATCTGCCGCGCTAACAGAGCAGCTAATTCTCCTAACGTTTTGTCGTGATCAATCCCATATTTTCAGAGAACAAATTCGGAGCCCAATTCTAAATGACACCTGAACAGCCCAATGCTTGTCGAGGACCACGCGAACTTCTTCATGTGGCCATGGCGGAAATCGTTTCACGCTCAGACTGGTGGTCTCTTCCGGAAAATCAGGCAGCTGGTATCGGTCATGTGGCTGCCCAAGGCGCTCTGCCAGTGAAGAAGATTGTAGACGAGTTTCGCGCGCTGCGCGGCGAACGAGGACTGCCGGAAGTTCGCGAGTAAACCTGCCGTTGGCCTCATCTGACCATTCAAGCATTCAGGATTATAGTCGTCGACCTTGAGCGAGCTCACCGCTCAGGCATCCATCCGCCTGAGATTGAGCAAAGCCTTGCAGCAGGCACCACCTCCTCTCCAAAGTAGAGGAAAAAAATCCAATTCCCAGTTTACCCGACCTTCTCATCGCCGTTCTCGGCTGGTCCACAATTCCGCTTGTCATCTTGCGTTTCCAGGTGCGGGATTTCACCCGCGGCCTCTGGATCGGGGCCGCGGCGGGCTGGGCATCGGCACTCTACATGACGTTACTCGGTATCCCCGCAGGTGCCGTGATTGCCTTCACCGTAGCGGTCACCATCTCACTCCAGGCAGGCTTTGGGCATCGTCTTCCGGCAAGCTCTCGTTACGCGATCGCAGTGGCTGCCATTGCAATCGCAGTCTGGCTCAAGGAACCTGGGCTCATTGCCTTCCTCCCCGTCATGGCCTTCGCGATGACCCGGCTCGCAGAGGCACGTCAACACGACCTCGCGCTGCGCTGCACCATGCTCTTAGCGAGTGCCCTCTGGGTGATCTATGGCGCTGACGCCAACGCATGGCCGGTCGTAGTCGGCAACATAATTTCGATCTGCTCCAATGTCTGGGGTATTTGGCGCTTCTACCTGCGCGCACCGACTTGCAAAACATCGACCTGACGCTGACTCTCTCTCCAACGTCGCACCCAACTTGCTGAAAGCCAGGGCACATCTCCAGAGCAAGACTGCTCAGGATGCCATAAAATTCTATTTCTGAGAATGCCCAAATGACCGCATCTCCTTTGCAGAATGCGAAGAGATTTGATGTGAAATGGGAATTAAATGGCAAGACAGATCGAAGTCGGCGACACTTTTCAGGATGCGCGTAAGGGACAATCAGGCACTGTTCGCATTGTCAGTATCAAGCCAACCGGCCCCTGCTTCCAGATTAGATGGTCGCACATGGATGAGTTCAAACTCTGTCCTTATGTGACCGAAGAGCGCTTGATGGAAATCACGGCCGGCAAGGAGCCTATCTCGCGGGTCGACCAAGAAGTGCCAAGCGACATCGATCTTCTTGAGCCCGAAACACTCACTCCTGCAGATTATGTCAGCGCCCATGTCTACCCCAGCTCAGATGGCAGTGTCGTCGTGCAGTATTTTGCTTTTAGCCAGGCCTTAGATGACAGCTACGGTTCTGATTGTCGCGCCCTGCGTAACGAGGTCACAGGAAAATATCTCTTCGATAATAAGGAAACTGCTGATGCTGTCTTGGTCGCCAAAATGATCGCAAACGCGACTTACCCCTATCGCCTTTCCCCCGATACAGATGTCTACGCCATGACCTTCCCGGACAAGAGAGCGCTTCTTGAGCGCCTCAGGCTAAAGATATTCGGAGGACGAAATTACATTGAAAGTGATGATTTCACCAAAGCAGTGAAAATAGAACTTAGCAGGATCGCACAAGCGTCACCCCCAAGCGATAAGCCTATTCTGATCACTTGGAATTAAGACCCAGGTCGGAGAAGGCCAGGACACAACTCAACCCAGATAAAGCGCACAAAACTTGCAGCACCTTATCTCAAGGCATGGCTTATGATCATTGCGGCAATCGAGATTGAGATAACAATGTCGGCGCAACTCATGCCTTGAGGGTGAAACCGGCCCTGAACATTACCACGGTCGGCGCGTTTCTGGATGAGCTATTTCATGAAGCCCATCCAGATACTCTTGCCCCAAACAGACCCCAGATGCAGTCAAGCCTTGCTGCTCGAAAAGGACAATCATGAAACTTAGCGTTTGCCACACCCACACCACCTTTTCTCAAGATATTTTTCACTTCGGTTTCGCCACATATCCGCTCGATCGTCCGAACCTGAGGATCCATGTGCTGACACCCGATTTGCTGGCTGGCGATGCCGCCCCGGGATACCGGAAGGGCACAATCATGGTCTACGTGGTCGACTTTACCGGCAAGGACATTTTTACACCAAAGGAGATGCTGCATCCCTCTCGTGAGATGATCGATGCCCTTCGGGCGCAATGGTCCGAACTTAGTGCAGAATTTATTCGACATTCGACCGAACGTCTCGATAACTTCGAAGAAGAAGAGGGTGTTTCCGACTATGATGCGCGCTCAAATATCCAATACGCCGAAATCAGCTTTGACCTTGCGAAAGAATTTTTCCAAGCCCCAGACTACCAAATCGCACCCACACCACAGCCGGGAACCATGGGATTCCTAATCAGTGCGTCGCCAATGCCTCCCCCTTGAGGCTCGGTAGATCTCGCCCAGAAACTGAAAATGCCTTCGATCCATCCAATATCAGGACCGTTGTATGCAGCTTTCCGCGACAAGGATCAGGGCTCAACTGTGAACCCTGACCCTCTCTGCCAGACGCTGATAAGCAAGGCTTACCCCAAGGAAAACTTAAGATGACTGAAACAAACCCGTTCGACCATATGCGCGACGTCTTCGCCCCAAAGGGCACCGCCCAAGTGACCAATCTCACAAGCAACCTTGGGGACTCTTTTTTTGGGTCGGAGCTTGTCCTGTCCGCAGTCAATCATGCGGAAAAGCGCATCATCGACATCGCCAATTTCCCGTCCGTAACAGAAGCGTTGTCACCCCTTGAAATCTTCGCGATTCATTTCTTGATGCGCGCGTCCGACCAAGATGATTATGCCCCCAATAACTCTTCCGCATCTACATCCAATGCCACATCTGAGATCTGACCCATTTTCCTTGTCGCAACAACGAAACCATGTTATCTTTAAGTGTCAACAGGAGACACGCAATGACAAACGCTACAAACCAAAAAACCAATGAGTTGCGAGACTTCGAAGGCCATATATATGGTGCGATTGTAGCCTTGCTGGGTGCCGCGCTGCTGGGTTACTGGGGTCAAACCTGGGCCCCCGTTATTGCTTGGGCATACTTCGCAGTAGGCATGGGAACCGTGTTGTTCCTGATCGTGAAGGTTGGCGATTTTATCGAAAAGAAATGTCAAAAAGAATAAAGCGCGCAAACGTCGGCGGCTTCTTATTCAAAAATCGCGTCGCCTGATATTCACTACGGTCAAGTAATCAAGAAAAATCATGGGCCTTGCTCTGCGCAGGTGGCGCAAACCCACGGAGACCCTGCATGAGTTGTCAACTCCCGGTTCTCATTATTTCTTTAAATGACGTGGGCGGCCTATCTTCTAAGCAGGATGTCTCCACAAAAGAAAGGTATCGCATCATGATGTTTGAGAAAAAAGTCGGACTTTAATCCGCGCAGGTTACCAGTAACTCAATACAGATAGCCCCACACCTTATGGCTAATATTAAGAGACCGCACCCTTCAAAGTGCGGTTTTTTTGTGCTGCATTGAGACCCCCTCCTTTTTTCTTAGTGGTGAAAGGGGCGTGCCAGATATGGCTTTCATCGTGATTATGCCCTCGGCAATCCTGAGGCTTTCACTTCAGGGTATCACGCTCGCATTCATAGCAAAGTCGTCTTCGCAAACTTAGACTACAGATTTAGAAAAAATGCGTTAGATTAGAAGCCATCACTGAACTCGAGGTTTCTAAATGAGCTGGATTCCAGAATGGCTGAAGACCCGGCCACGGAAAATTGACAAAGTCGATCCCTTCTCAGATGGCGACGGATATTTTCCGACCAGCAACGATTACAATTCCGCCACCAATACATATCGACGCCATATTGAGATTGTCCGGCCTCACCTTCAATCGAGCAAATGTCTGATTGTCACCGGCTACCAAGACTTCTTCTCCTCCCTCTCCATCATCCTTCGAGAAGTCCCTGACATCTCTATCAGGGAAGATGCAAAAATCCGCATCGCTTTCGGGATCGACACCGGCAATGCGCGAGAGCTATGGGGTCGCGGTAAATCCGTGACGGAAGCCGTCAGGCTTCACTTCCTGTCCCAGCGCGGCCTCACCGTCGATGATGATGCCGATCTCACAGCTATCCTCGCTGCTGATGCGATCCGCGCCGGCTACATCGACCTGCGTGTGTTTGACCCGAAGCTGGCGCGCGACACCCTGGGCGTCAAAGACAACTGCCGTCTCCACGCAAAACTCATCACCAGCGACAGCGGTGCCATTGCCGGTAGTTCCAACTTCTCGCGTGCCGGGCTCTACCATAGCCTCGAGTTCAATGACTTCTTCGGCGAGAGCGCATCAGATCCCCTGGCCCAAAAAGCCGTGAAAGACAGAAAGACAACCGCAGAGAAGGTCTGGGAGGCGAGCGTCGACTGGAACGCCGAAGCTCTTGAGCTACTGGAAGCCTTGTTGCGCCCAGTGTGTCCCGAAGACGCTGTCGCCCGGGTGTTGCACGAACAAACGAGTTTCACGCCTTGGCGTATGGAGTTGCAGGAAGACGTTGTGGGTCGTCGTCCCTACGCCCACCAAGCAGATCTCATCTATGAGGCCTCAAGCATTGCCTATGAGCACGGGTTCGCCTTTGTCGAAAGCCCCGCAGGCTCGGGTAAGACAGATATTGGCAAGCATCTGGGTTGGACCTTAGCCAAGAGCTTTGAGGCAGCCGTGGGATCTGACCACACAGGGAAACTGCCACGCGGCGGTGCGGCCGTAATCGCACCCCCAAAAGTGATCAAGAACTGGGCCCGCAATGCGCCGCGCAGTCTTACAGCCATCGCGAACTCGCAACTTACTCCCTCCAAGCCGAAAGGGTCGAACGCCCCAGCTGAGCCTGAGCACCGCATAGAGCAGTTCGGCGCCTTGATCATAGACGAGAGCCATACCCTGATGCCCGCCTTCGAGGATCCCTCAAAGCGGGCCGCTGCATTGGAGTTTGCGCCTGCCTCTTGGAATGTCTGCCTCTCTGCCACCTTGCTTGGCAACAAGGATGTGGACTGGCTTACGCATATGCACGAGAAGCGCGCCTCTATCTTTATGTCCCCCTCCTACCTGGAAGACATGGAGGCCCTCTTTAAGCAAGAGACAGACATAGCCCGTATGATCGAGGGTGACGCACCTGTGGAGGCTCTCTCAGCCTCTGCACGAGAAGCTCTGACAGACATGCTCTCTCCCTTTATGGCGCATAGGCAACGTGCATGTGTAGGAGAGAGCGCTAACCGCAGCAATCTGTCTGCCGAGGCAAGGTATCCTCCGTTCACCTTGCACCCCCGTCCGAAATCTCTTTCCCTGACATCTCCTCAGGCGAGGGCAGTCGATGAGATCCTGCAACTAACTTCTGATCTGGCGCCCGGACAACGCTTGTCGTCGGTGACGACCAGCAGGTTCGGAACACGTACCGAACGACAACACAATCAGGTCTCACTACATTCGCGGAACTTGCTCAACTTCCTGCGGGTCAGTTCGGCTCAGGCACTTTGGGAAATGGACAATGGGGCCACGGGCCAGATCTTACGCAAGCTGGAGATTGCCGATCGCATGAAGACCGGCGCGAACGAACCAAGACAGGGCAGCTTTTTCGACGCCCTCGATCTGCCGCCTGATCCAATTGTTGACAGCACACCTAAGTGCGACAAGCTACGCGCAGCTCTCGCACGCCAAGTCATTCAAGGCTTGGATGAGCGCCGTTATGACGAGGCCCTGAAAATCCAGAAAAAGCACAGAACGGTCGTCTTTCTCGCTGAGCGGATCGACACCTTGCAAATCTTTGCTGAGGAGCTTTCGAGACGCGGACTGGCCGAAGACATGCCTCACATCAACTTCGTATCATCCTCCGACAGGGATAGCTCTGGTGGCCCCAGTACAAATGAAGCCAGACGGGCTGTAAACTCAGTTTGTGGCAGAGGCAAAAGGCACTTCAAAACGATTAAGGAAGGCGCGCAGATAGAAGGGTACTTCCGGCCGGGTGGGAAGAACGCACCTGAGGAGGACGCCTCTGTGTTCCTTACCTTCCGTATGGCGGAAGGTATCAACCTGCAAAGTGCAGATGCTCTGGTCCTGCTGGGGGTTACATCAAACCTCAAGGAGCTTATCCAAGGGTTGGGGCGTATCGACAGGATCGATTCAGAACACCCCATGGTTCACTACTATCTCATCGACATCCCTGTAGGGACCCTCGCGTCCGATGAGAAGGTTGCGCAACGTCTGGCGAATTACCGTGCTCTTTCCTGTCGTGAGAAGCTGGCCCGTGTCGATGAAGCAGAGGGCGATGCACAAAGCATTCTTGAGAGTGTCACCGAATATCTCAAAGAGCCGCGACAGCTTCGCAAGAACAACTACCACGATCTACTCTCTGAGGTGCGCGGATGGGTGGATAACGACCGATACGACAAGATCTCCTCCATGGAGATCAACGGGCTCTGGGGAGCTGAACTTGCCATTCTGGACGGCACAGAGGAATTCACTCTTTTGCACCTCAGGGGAGAGGAGGGGGACCGGATAGATCAAGGCGCCTTCGCACCCCCGCGACTTCTCAAGGTCAACGCCTCTGGAGAAGTAGAGCGCAACCAGATTGCCTGCGCCAGGTCACTGCGCAGCGCCTATGAGGAGACCATACGGCAAGGCATTACAAGAACATCGCCTGATATCGCCCGTATCTCCGGTGCCCTTACTTCACTCAGTTCGAGTATCGGCCTTCTGACGGACTGGCACTTGCGGCCAGAGCGGACGGTCTCCCTTCTAAAATCTCTGTCTGTTTTTCTTTCTACTGCCGGGGAGATCGAGGTGCCGCCAGATGTTGTTCGGGATCCGGAGACCGGCAGGATCGAAGATGAAGATCTCTTCGGTGCACTCTCATTGAGGGGCCTTGAGTATTTGTCCGAGACTTGGGCGCGCATGCTTGATCCTTATTGGGTGAAATCCAAACAGGCTGTGCGCGATCGCTTCGCCAGATCAGAGGTCCAGTCTTACATTTCGATCATCGAGATCAAGCAGCATCTCAACGATGATCTGCATCGCAAGGAAGAAATGCATAAGATCATGAAGGACACTCTGTGCGCCGCAATGGAAGCTGGAGCTCGGTCTCAGGTCGCGCGCCGCGTATCAGTCGCCTTCGTCTCGCCTGGTCATGCATCCCATTGAGCTATGGCCTTACCTGTTGAGGCCGGCCTCAATCGAGAGTGACATCAAGCCCTTTGTGCTTGGGCTTCTTGGCGGCTGCCGCACGCTCTTGATCGACTTTTCGCTGAGCCATCTCCTTGACACGGTTTTCACGCAGGCGAAGCTCTTCGCTCGTTCTGTCGCGAGACATGCTTGACCTGGGCAATCTTTGACGAGCATCAGCAGTATTTGGCTCCATGAGCCGAGGATAATCATCTACACGTTGATTATCCTTCCCTCTGCTCTCTCCTATTACAGTTCCAATAGGCGTTTCTTCAGAGAGAGGTGCGCGTTGGTCCTTCGAGAGATTTTTCCGTCTTTCCGCCGCACGATCCAAGAGGCTTGTGATGGTGTGTGTTACGGCCTCATGTCCGCTCAGGTTGTTTTTGACAGAAGTGCGCTCCACCAATGCTCTGAAAGCAGCAGGGCCAAGATCTACACCATAGGAAGCTGAAGTGACCTTAGCGGGTCCAACAATCATTCTCCGTGCATAATGATACCGACGAAGTTTTATTGCGGGTCCAGCAATTTCTTCATTCTCAATGCTTGGAAGAGAGGTTTCTATATTTCCGGGGAGTGCGAGGTCTATCTCTTTGGTGCCGCCCTTTAACTGACGTACAGAACCGCTTCTGTTTAACAGAGCGCTCTCAAGAGCTTCTGACTGAGATTTTCCCTCGATCGTCAAATTTTTCATAAATGAATGAGCGTATGATTTGGACACTTAGGCTTGTACCTCCATTTCTATAAGAAATAGGCGCTACAAGTAGGATCCGCATTAAATGTACGAAATAACTATTAACGATGATGAAACAATCGAAGTCGACTTCTGGTCTGATCGCTTGCGGATAGCATACGAAATGAGACCGAACGTATGGCTAAAAATCATCGAAAAATGGAATTCGGAAGAGGGGTCTGCGAGCTTCGACACTGCACCAATTCGACAGTTATTTCTCGATCTGCGCATTGATGGCGAAAGGGCAGTTCGTATGCTGCAGGCATCGGGCGATACATCAGTGGCCCCCATCGACCCCAGGCCTGAAGTAGCCCTTGAAGGAGAGAGCCAGATCCTGGAGGACGAGCTGTTCAATGAGGATATGATTTTTGAAGCCCTACGGGATCGCAAAGGCATGGAGACACTGATTTTGGGTGATGAAAAGCACGCCCGTGTCTATGCTGATATGCATGACACCTTAAAACAGGAAGGTGTCCTAAAACCCGGCTTACTCGGACTGTAGGGCAAACTCTCACTCACAGAAACACTTGCCAAAAATTAGCGCACATCTTTTCCCGAAGATGAGGACCTAATCCTTCGAGACCAACAGGTGATTGATACGCTAAGGTCGTCGTTGCTTTGTTGGGTCTTAAATAAGAAACCCAACAGAGCACCGCAGACAATTCCAGACGTTTTTTAAGCCTTTTGAGGTCACCTGCGGCAGACTGTTTGCGTGTAAGAACATCTTCAATTTAACGCAAAGAGTCTGATACGCTCTTCGGCATCCGCCATGATGTCTGACGCCGCAATCCTGCCTAAGAAAGCAACACATGTCCGATATTGAAAACCTTATTTGCCCTTTCAGAACCATCCTGGTCTCCCTCAATGAACTCATCAAGCAAGAGGATAAGAATCCAGACACGGCGATCACTGCGGCACGTAAGGCGATCGAGGATTCTCTTAATATCTGGGTCGATACAGTATGCGCGGCAGATTATAGCCCTGAAGTTCTTTGTCTTGCTGTCGCAGAGTTCAGCGATGATCAGCTCAAAAGCGCCATTCGGAAACAGGGCAGTCCAATTTATGCGCGCATTCTCGATGAAATCGGTGAGAAATATGACCGACTGCGTCTTTCTGCTATTCGCCTGCGGCGCTTGAGCAATGCAGATATCGATCATCTTGTCGCAAAAGGGTTTGACTACGATGGTGCCCGCCACCACCAACCTGCTCAAGAATGGCTTGTGCGTGGCGCAGCCTACGGTAAAAAGAAATTCCGTGACAAACATCCGCGCAAAAACCCAGTGGTCGCTCATTGGGAGGAATATGGGCTGTCGCTGCCCCCTGAGGGTCTTTGCTTTGAAGGTGCGGAAATGGTCGCAAACCTGTTGCGCATGAGTGGTAAGTTGCCCCGGAAGGTGCGTGATGTCGCTGAAAGATCTGCACGATGTACCGACTGGCGCGTGGCACTATGCATGCGCATCGAAGGTCATAGCTTCCCTTATACGATCGTAGGGTCCATGGGGCACATCTACGGCTCCAAAGAGCGCAGAGATGCCATCAACAAAGCCTTGGCCACCCCTCGATCAAACCATGAGGAAATCATCTATGAAATGCGCATGCGAAAAATGCCTGCTCTGGAAGAAATTCTTATGATGCCAAAGGATAAAGAAAATATAGATCTTTTTCTCGAAAGACTTGGCTGCACGGCGCCTGCACTCTAACGCTTTCGAATCAGAGATGAGTATCTGCCGAGCTTACAAATAAGGTCGGCAGAGCCCATTTTCACTTAGACTTTTCAGGCGCCTTGGAGGGCAAGTAGTCGTCAGGATTATAATCGTCGGGCTTGAAAATAGCCATGGATTCACATGTCGCTAACAGATGAATAATGGCGGCCAGCCTATCTTTCTCTTTTTTAATGCTGAAATAATCTGGCAGAAAATATGGAGTCACGCTATTCGAAAATGCTGCGGGATTCCAATTTAAACCAGCGAATATACCAGCATTCGTTAGGTCAAGATTACCCAATTCTTCAGAAAGGATCAGACTTGCCGGCCCAATATCTCTTGAATAGTGATAGCTATAGTCACTTGACGAAGATGAAGTCGTTTTCAAATTCAATAGTAGGCAATTAACGCCATTATCAACGAGCACGTCAATTCCGAAATTCCCCCCGTTTACTTCCACTGATTTCTCTTTGTTGGTATATGATATATTCCAATTATGTTTTGTTCTCAAATGATACAGTCCTTGTCGTACCATCGCTTCGAATTTGTGCCCAGAGCGACTTCGGTATGAACCCTCCTGAGGGTAGTAAAAACTTTTGAGAACGGCTCTACGATAAAAATCTTCTGGTTGCCAATCGGGTTTTTGTGAATGTACATGTGCCCGAAACATTTCCAACTTCGCAGCTTCGGATATTTTTTTCTTCGAAGAATTGGCCGCCCGCAGAGATTTACAGTAGCCTTTGTAGTAAGACATTGTCTGCCCCAAACTCCAGACGATCAGCTTCACCTTGGCGTCTTTTAGTTTTAGAGGTTCAAGCAATCCATTCAATGGCTTCTCACTTGGTATCAGCTTGGGATTGAGAAATTTTTTCAAGAACGCAATACTGGCACCTGAGTTAATCGTTTGCGCCCAATCGATGTACTCATCAAATCCATAGACCTTTTGACACGCCGAAGCGATGTCATAGACGCCACCAAAACTTGAGGCGGCCTTCCCGATCATATCTGTTCGTTCCTCACCGAATTTTGGCTGCTCCAAGCCTTCGATTTCCTCATTTCCTGCGTTGATATCCGCGTCAGTATTTTCTGTAACGAGAAGCATTTTTCATTCCTGATGATGGGCCTCATCAGGAATTGCTTTCGTTTTATCAGGGCCGGAAATCGTCAGAACACGTATATTAGAAAATGCAATGTTTTCCGTAAGTTGTGTTTGGTTGGAGTGGTTTATGCCATGGTTTGAATCTACACGGCTCAAACTCTATTTCGCGACATTGTTGGTCTGTAAAAGAACTCATTCGCCTGGTTCGCACCCCTTCTTTATAGGATTCAAGCCTCGGAATAATGCTCAAGTACGGTCAAGGATTTAGAAGAGGTTTGATGGAAGCTCGTATAACTATTGCGCCTGTTATCGAGTGATAGCGCAGATCAATCTCATGTTCCCGATCGGGATCGTATTGAGTGTTTAAGCGATATATTGATTAATATGTTCCTGATTGGGATCATATATGTAAGAATGTTGAATTACTTCTGAAAATAACTCGTTAGAACCGGCCACGTAAGGCGCAGTTCAGAAGAACTATTTTCGTTCCCAGTGCACTGAGTTTGCGGTTATCTGGTATTGATCTCATTCAGACAAATGAGGGTGAAGTCGTTGTCCTTGAGGCTAACTCTGCCCCAAACTAATTTGACGCTTTTTCTTTTTCAGGATGGCGCGAATGGGCGTTTCAAACGTGCTCCCACCTTTTCCATCAGATCTTCCTTAAAGCTTCTTAGGTCCGCTCAAGTTGTCGAAAATCAGCACACTTCTTTGCCAGGGAAATTATTGAGTCTCCAAGGAACCGGGGGCTGTATTCTTGGTATGATTATTAAGCAGAATTTTGCCGGCGAAAGAGCGTGTCACCCGAAGGCGGACAAGCCCCGTGGACTTTGTCAATGCGGCGCTGTCCATGTGATCGAAACAGGTCAAGCCACCTGGTCAGGTGTATGCCATTGCACGCAGTGCCAGAAGATGAGCGGAAGTGCTTTCATGGCATTCGTGTCTTTCCATGTCAGAGGTCTGATGTGGGGGTCTGTCGAGCCAGCAAGATTCAAAAGCTCTGATCTCGCAGAACGCTTGTTTTGTTCGACATGCGGCACTGCTGTCGGCATGCAATATCTCGGTGATGACGTTGTCAGCCTATGTTGGGGCTTCCTGACTGAAGATGCTCGACAAGACCCGTCGGTTCAGTTGTTCGCCGAGGAGAAGACGCCTTGGGCCAACAGTATAGAATCACTCGACGAGCAATGCCTTGAAGAGGCCCTGTCCAATACGGCTCGACAGTTGCTCAGGTAGAGATAACTGAGAGCCCTTTTTTCGAAATCCTGTAGTGAGGGTCTGACCGGGTTGTGGGAAACCAGGACACATCCCCAACCCGAGCAGTTTGCGAGAGGCTGCGATGACAAAAGCTATTCAGGCACCAACATTACACCATGAAGGAACGGCACAGCCCTCATAGAGATCTCTTTAATGTCTGATAGAAAGGCAAGCTTCTGATGGGCCGACTGCCCTCGGAAAACAAACAATCGGATTAACTCTTCCGCATTAATGTCATGATATCCGTCCTCTTCCAGATTACCTGGATAAGCTGCAGCAATCAGCCCTGAAGCAGTTACGACTATCTTATAATTCACCGTAGCCTCTTGAGGAAGGCCGAGGCTGAAGCGGGCGCTGTTGAGTTCCTTCCGAATATCTCTGTTTTCCTCCACAGCGCCGTATGATCCCAAAGCAGCTGCAGCGCAGCGATCAAGGTTATCAAAGTCTCGATGCAGCCTGCGTGACTGCATCCGCTCCTGTTTTCTTGGGTACGCTACGATGGACATAATCTCTCCGCACGGATAGATCATGCCGTCGTCGAGCATGCCCTCGAAGCTAAAGGCCAAGACGTCACCTTCAACCGCTTTAGAGTAAGACTTTAATGCAGATGTAAGACTTGGCATGACAGAGTTCGGAAAGGGGTCAATTTCCCTTAAAGGTACTGCGAGGCGCCGCGGTTCAGATTTGTCTTTCATCTCAAATTTATTCGTCATTTTGCCTCCAAAAAGTATCCCGCATTGATGAAATCTATATGTCACCTCACCTCAAAAGAGAAGCATGATGGACTTAAGTCTCACCCAAGGTAGATTAGAATATTTAGCCGAACCTCAAAAATAGGTTTCAAATCGGAACCAAGGTCTCACAAAATCACCCTCATAGACTGACTTCATCTTCCTTGATAACCTGCATCAACCGCAGGACTTGGGAAAGGGTGGAAAATGGACGACAGAGATTTGGTTGAGATCGAGCCTGCGACAGAGGTCGCCTATCAGTGTCGTTGGCGGGCTACCAAGCAAACCCCAGAAGCAATGAATATCGGGGGCATGTGGTTCATTGAGGAAGATCTCCCGCTCTACGAAACATGTCGAAACATCTTCGAAAAAGGGGAAAACCCTCAAAATGTATCGGAAGTCATCGATCTGTTGGAGGAACTCGTCTTGATTGGCGCACATGTCTCGCAGAGCGATAGTCATCGCTTTGCCTCAGAGCCATTCATTCCTTACGATATGGAATCCCTCATTCTTCTGGGGCGCCTCCTTGCTGGCGGGCAAGCCCGACTGCGCAGAAGTCGTATTACGATCTCACATGAAGACCCAAACTCAGCCTGGGACGTCATGGAAAAACTGCCTTTAGCCGATCTTTCCGGCCATCAGCGCCAGATTCTACGAAGTCTTGAAGCGCGACGCGGGCGGGTAGGGGAGCCACTCGAGGTCTTCTGGCAGGTAATCTGCCATCTTGGCGTAGCACAGAGCGCCGAAGAGCAACGTCGCGACTATGGGAGCGGCTTCATCCCCAAACTTAAAATCGACAACCATTTATTCCAGATCGAGAGAAAGCCTTTGCTCGAACAAATCCGTCAGATCAGGCAATCGTCCTGCGCCGGCCTCGTCTGGATTGCCAAAGGTCACACCGACCGCCTGACATTGACGATTGACTTTGAGGCTCTCAGTTTTGACGACACCGATGCGGTCGACAAGATATTTCAAGGGGAGCTTCAGGAAATGTCACGCAGGATCAACGATGCTATGTCACGAATTTCGTCACATTCCGACAACCCATTCCGGGACTTTAGATCCTCATGAGAATACGGAAATCGACCCCCTGAATGGTGAAATGTGGGACGAGCTCGACCCGCAGTCTGTAACTTGCAAACCGTCACGAATCGCCCGTGTAACCGGATCGGGGTGTCGAAAACTTAGCGCGCCAAAAAACAAAAGGCTCCGGACCTTCTCTGATCCGAAGCCAAATCTGGTTGCAAACTTACTCGCTTACTTCAGGTTACTTTTTCCATGAAGAGCAGCACGCATCACATCGAATACGCCAGACTCTTCAATCTCATCCCCCGACTGAAGTCAGGGGTTTTCGTGTTAGAATTTGATAAATCGCATAGAAAATTGAGAATATCTGGTCTCAGCGCTCCTAAGCGGTACTGTCCGTTTCCCCAGAACCCAAGGCACATCAAGCCTATCTAAACTTCCTTTTCGCATGATATTGCTGGTGTTTGTGTCAGTCGAGGTTCCTTTTAAGCCCCGTCAGCCCTATACTCGGCGGCGAAATGTAATCGAGGGTGTCATTTTGACGGCTGCGGACGACGAATATTCTCATAAATTTCCCCTCGTGACTGGATTGTCCCTCGAAGAGGTTCGGCGCATTCTCAAATACCGCGACCGCAGTTACGCCTACGACCACATCCTCACACTCGCTGCTCCAATGAGCGCTCTTGACTGCGGGTCCGCTGAGGCAGACCGCCATCTGCGCGCCATGGCTGAAGCCGGCTACCTCGTTCATGATAGTAAGTTACCCCTGTGTCGGGACTCCACGCCGACCTCCCCAAACGATTTTCCAGGCCTTGAACATGCACTCGAAAAACTCCGCACAGCAGGATCCGAAGGCGCGATCCAGCGAGGACGCCCCGTCTGGCACCTCACACCCTTAGCAAACCAACTGCAGGTCGAAAAACTTCTAAAACGCATGAACCGCGCCGCCGCAGAGAAGCTGTTGGAGAGCTTCCTTTCAGAAGTCGACGCAATCAATGCAGAGGGAGAAACCCTGCTTTGCATCACCCGGGTTGAGCTGTTTGGAAGTATGCTCGACCCCTTGCGAGAGAGTTACGGGGATATTGATCTTTTCATCACACAAGAGGCGCGGCCCCTTTCTGAAGAGATCCGGCTGCCACTTGTGGAAAAATTGGCCGAGGAGGCGCTCCGGACTGAAAATTTCTGGATTAGCTACGAGCAGCCCGAGGGCGCAGCCGCAATACGGTCCGCCAAACTGAATGCGATGCGCCTGAAGAAACTCGGAAGGCGTATCTCCCTATCGTCGCAGGCGCCAGAAGGCATCGGTACCCCTTTCCTCATGATATATCGCTATGATCCGAACACACGCGAGGTACATCGTACATCTAAGGCAGATATCTCCAGGTTGGCGGGGCAGTCAAAACCCCCAACCAATGACCTGCTGTCCGCGCCATCTTCCGCGCCTGACGCTCAAACAGTTGGAGAGCCCGTCGTTCAGCCTTACACTGAGCCTCATGAATCCTGGCAAAGAGTGATCATCAAAACCGACGACATCGTCGACCGCACCGCCAGTCTCATGGCAATCCATCCTAATGCTAACGAGCCATGTCCGGCCTGCCAATCGTGGTGGTGCTCCCACCTTGCCTCTTCGTCACCGGCGCCTGTCTTGGAGAACTCGGCGGATCACCACCTTGTTCTTCTCGATGCGATGAACACGGAACGTCCCCTCGGGCACCCATTCACAGAGGTTCAGAGGTCGCTCGATCGCTTGAGTACGTCCGGTGTGGATATTGGCAACCGAATGGGACTTCCGCCGTCATCTGCACGCTATTTGACAATCTCTAAATCTGGCCTGGGCCTTACTGCCAGCTCTGAGGACGCAGACTTCATAAGCAAGTATGATCCTTTCGCAATTAAAGCTGGCCGCTTCGATCTTGTGATTGATCTGCAGAGCTTTGCGGAAACCGATGAATTTCTCGCCTACATGCGACTCCAAAAGGCCCTCCTTGCGATCTGGGCCGCGTGCTCATTCACAGGAGGGTCGGAGGCAGATATTATTCTCGATTTGACGGATCCTTCCTTGCAAAAAATGCAAATGGATCGACTGCGCGTCGTTGGTAGATTCGGAAAAATCATTCCACCTGCGCAGAAGCAGCTTGTCGCGGCGCATCCCTTTCCGTGCGAGCATGCGGTCGCGTTAGCGGCCAGTGTCGAAAACGATCTGGTCTACAGGCCAGGCAGCTTTGACTTTAAAGTCGACATCGACACTGAAGAAGTAGATGTGAAAATACATTGCCATGCTCGCATTTCCCATCCTGATTGGAGGTCTCCTTCAAGCCGTGAGCTTGGTTCAGGGGAGGGCGAGGATCCGGAGACAGAAACGGCACGGTCCATACTATTGCAAAAAGCCCAATCTCTTGCTGGAGAACTTCGCTCCTTGCCCGGATTTGTTTGCGCTTCTGCTCGCAAATGCCACTGGCTTGACTACCCAGAGGTATAACTTCTACTGCATGCTCGGAAAATTCCTGTCGTAAAAATCGGGCATAGTGAGGTCACCTCCACCGGAACCTTATCAAAGCCGTTATCGGAGGCGGAGTTGACGGTCGATCCTGTGGCCACCCTAAAAACAGGTCGAGCAAAATCTATACTGACAATGCGCGAATGAACTTGAAGGTCCGTTGGGCGGTCCGCCCAGGTTTCGGAGAACCAGGACACATCCTTTAAACCCAGCCATTCTTCATTTGCTGACTTAAAATTACGCAACCAACGCAACATTTGTTCTTGAATTGTTCTGAATTGGCGCAATATCCTTATCATGTGGATGAGAACTACTCAAATTGCGCGCCGCGAAAAAGTAACCAGTCAAACGGTGCGCCGATGGGCTGAAGGAGGGCGGTTCGAGAAAGTCGAAAAAACACCCGGAGGCCATCTCCGAATATGGGTGCCTACCGATCCAGAGATTATTCTTTACGCCAGAGTTTCCAGTGCCAAGCAAAAATCATCCCTCGACACCCAGCAAAGACTTCTCCTTGAAAATTTCCCAGGAGGGGCTGTTGTCCGTGACACTGGATCCGGATTTAATTTCAAAAGACAAGGATTTATCTCCCTATTGGAACGCGCACTGCAAGGCGAACCAATCAAGCTGGTGGCTACCACATCGGATCGTGTCACGCGGTCCGGGTTCCCGCTCATCCGACACATCTTCGAACTTTCAGGTGGCAGCATCGAACTTCTGGAAGAAGACGATAGTACCCAGCAATTCGACGTCCGGTATCTCGTTGCGTATATCACTTCCTTCTGCAATTCCCAGCATGGCAAGCGCGCTGGTCAAAGGCACAAGAAAGATCAGGGCCTACCCGAAGAACGAAGCCTTTCTGATGGGGCTGATTAGACAACAAAGGCGCGCCTACAATCTGGCAATCGC
>Ga0207991_1000765_pt1 | contig 21198 bp, 19 predicted proteins | sample ETN07SmetaG_FD_185786 | JGI IMG/M metagenome (GOLD analysis project Ga0207991, IMG submission 185786) | Marine microbial and viral communities from oxygen minimum zone, Eastern Pacific Ocean - ETNP2014F14-07SV275 (SPAdes) (version 2) | ecosystem: Environmental > Aquatic > Marine > Oceanic ... | reverse complement strand
AGTAAGGCAATCGAAACAGCGTATTGAGGGAAGCCATGCAGATAGTTCGTTGTTCCGTCTAAAGGGTCAATAATCCATTGAAAATCACTGTCACCCAATATTTCACCACTCTCTTCAGCTAAAATTGAATGTTTTGGGAAGACTTTTTTAATCTCGTTTATAATGGCTTTTTCAGCCGTTTTATCAACCTCAGAAACAAAGTCATTGATAGACTTATTTTCAATGGTTAATAAATCGATCTGGTTGTGATACCTTAGGATAACATCACCAGCTGCACGAGCAGCTCGGACTGCAATATTAACGGTAGGATGCATGATTAATGAGTCAAATAATTAAAGAAACGAATTATACCTTGACGAATTTTGATAAAGTGAGGATTGTCATGGTGAACACGACTGAGCCAGGTAATATTGGCGCAGCTGCAAGAGCAATGAAAAATATGTCTCTTAAGCAGTTGTTTTTGGTTAACCCTAGTAATTACCCTTCTGCGGTAGCAACCGCAAGAGCAAGTGGTGCTGATGACATTTTATCAAGTGCAGTAATATGTCATTCACTAGAAGAAGCATTGGTAGGCACTCATTTGGTTATTGGTGCAAGTGCTCGTCAACGCAATATTAAATGGAAACAACTAGATGTCATAGATACTTGCAGCGAAATACAAGCATCAATTACAAAAGCTAACCAAGAGGTTGCAGTTGTTTTTGGCACTGAAAATTCAGGATTAACCAATGAAGAACTAGACTTATGCTCTATTCTAATGACAATCCCTGGAAATCCAGAGTACTTTTCACTAAATGTTGCATCGGCTATCCAGGTCTTTGCTTACCAAAACTATGTCAGTAATGTTGAAGGTGGCTTTGATAACTCTGGAGGTGAACTTGCTAACTTTAACGACTTAGATAGTTTTTATAAGCACCTTGAGCAGACACTTAAACATATCGATTATTTTGATAAGAAAAAACCAAAAAGCCTGCTAATGCGACGACTTCGTAGGTTGTTTGGAAGAAGCCACCCTGAAAAGGAAGAAATCGCAATTTTAAGAGGAATTCTTAATAAAATTAATCCATATAAAAATTAGATTTTCAATAGACGAAAAAAAAGCCCGAAATTCGGGCTTTTAAAATTAAGATTCTTATCCAAGCATCAACTTGTTCATCCGTTTAACAAACTCTGCAGGCTCTTTTAATTGACCACCTTCACTAAGAACAGCTTGATCAAATAACACTTTGACTAGGTCTTTATCGACCTTATTTTTAAGTTTCTTAACGAGCGGATGCTCAGGATTTATTTCTAGGATTGGTTTAGTATCAGGAATATCTTGGCCAAGTGATTTCATGATGCGTTCCATATTTCCACCCATCTCGTTTTCATCTGCAACTAGGCATGAAGGAGATTCACTTAAGCGACTTGAAACCTTTACTTCTTTAACTTGACTTTCAAGGATTTTTTGAACCTTAGTTATAACTTTTTCATAGTCCTTGACTGTTTTTTCTTTCTTTTTCTTGTCTTCTTTTGAATCAAGGTCCTCTAAATCACCTTTTGCAATTGATTTAAGTGACATTTCTTCAAACTCACCAAAATTAGCCACTAGCCATTCATCGACTCTATCAGAAAGTAAAAGTACTTCAATATTTTTCTCTTTAAAAATTTCTAAATGAGGTGATCCTTTTGCAGCTGCATAATTATCTGCAGTGACGTAGTATATATTTTTTTGGTCCTTATTCATTCGACCAACATAATCTTTCAGTGAAACTGTCTGTTCTTCAGTGTCATTTGATGTTGATGCAAAACGTAAAAGGTTTGAAATTTTGTCCTTATTTGCAAAATCTTCAACCACTCCCTCTTTGATAACCATACCAAACTCTTTCCAAAATACTGAATAATCCTCAGGTTTGTTTTTAGACATTTTGTCTAGTACAGATAAAATTCGTTTTACTGAGGCTTTTTTGATAGTATCAACAACTTTGCTGCCTTGTAGTATTTCTCTTGAAACGTTGAGTGACAAATCAGCAGTATCAATCACACCCTTTACAAATCGAAGATACTGAGGAAGTAATTCTTCATTACCCTCCATAATAAAGACTCTTTTAGCATAAAGCTTTACGCCACCTTTTCTTTTAGGTTCCCACATGTCAAAAGGCGCTTTTTTAGGTATAAAAAGCAACGATGAATACTCAAGTTTTCCTTCAACTCTATTATGAATTTGAGTTAATGGTCCTTCAAAGTCATAGGTTAATGATTTATAGAATTCGTCATAGTCACTTTGAGACAACTCTTTTTTGTCTTGCATCCAAAAAGCAGTCGCTTTATTGATGGTTTCATATTCAATTACATCTTTATCTTCTTCTGATGATTTCGGCATCATAATTGGTATGGTAATGTGATCAGAATATTTTGAAACGATGCCGCGGATTCGATAGTCATTTACGAATTCATTTTCAGCTTTTTTAATGTTGAGAATTACTGTCGTACCGTAATCGTCTAATTCAACTGTTTCAATTGAGTACTCACCTTTTCCTTTTGATACCCATTTTGTGCCGTTAGCTTTATCATCTCCAGCCTTTCTACTCAAAAGAGTGACCGTATTTGAAACGATGAAAGAAGAATAAAAACCCACACCAAACTGTCCAATAAGGTTTGAATCTTGTGTTTGACTCTTGTCTAGGCTTTCAAGGTATTTGCGAGTACCTGAGTTAGCTATAGTACCTATATTGTCCATAACCTCGTCTTGAGTCATTCCAATGCCGTTATCTTTTATGGTAATAGTCCCTGCTTCCTTATCAATATCAATATGAATACTAAACTCTTGTTTACCTTCAATCAGCGATTCATTAGATAAAGACTCAAATTTAAGTCTATCGATTGCATCTGAAGCATTTGAAACCAGCTCCCTTAAGAATATCTCTTTATTGGAGTATAGGGAGTGGACCATTAAGTGGAGTAGTTGCGATACTTCTGTCTGAAAGGCGTGTGTTTGTTTTTGACTCATATAAAATCCTTAATCGTTTAACGTAAAATGTAAAGATATGGTCAATCAAGAAAAAAACAAGTCTCAAGACGAAATATTAGTTAATCGAATTGAAGAATTTGTGACTTATTTGGGCGTTGAAAAAAACTATGCCATAAACACCATTGCATCCTATGAGAGAGATTTATTAAAGTTTCTATCTTTTTTAATTAATAGGAATATTACTGATTGGCTGGAAATAGAGAGTGATACAGTTAATCTATTTGTAATGGGGCTTAGGCATAGTGATATGTCAGGTAAATCCATTAGGAGATATTTGTCTTCAATAAGAGGTTTTTTTAACTTTTTAATTGATAATGGAGTAATGGTTAAAAATCCTGCACTATCCATTCAAGCCCCTAAAATAGACCGAGTTTTACCTAAAACAATCGATTTTGATGACCTTAGAAATATGATGAACTTAAAGACAAATCATTACTCTGAGTTGCGAGCAGTGCTAATGATTGAGCTATTATATTCCTGTGGCTTAAGGGTTTCAGAACTAGTCGGAATAAATATTAAGGATTTGGATGTGAATGAAGGCTTTGTAAGGGTAATGGGTAAGGGTGGAAAGGCTCGTTTCTCTCCAATTGGCAGTTCAGCGATAAATGTTCTTGAGACGTATCTTACAAAAAGACCAGAATCTGAATCTGATGCTTTATTTTTGAATCAAAAAGACTTAAGAATTAGTACTCGATCTGTACAAAATATTGTCAAAAAAAGGGCGCTTGAGGTAGGCGTCTCAATCAATGTTCACCCTCACATGCTAAGGCATGCAGCAGCGACTCATTTTCTTCAGTCAAGTCATGACCTTAGAACTGTCCAAGAATTCTTGGGCCATAAAAGCATTAAAAGTACTCAAATTTATACTCATTTAGATTTTTTAGAGCTCTCTAAAGTCTATGATGAATTTCATCCTAGAGCTAAAAAATGAAATTAACTGCGAAAATTCGACTGGCACTTAACCATCTAAGGACTGGTGTGATAGCTCACCCTACAGATACTATTTATGGCCTAGCTTGTTTGGCTAACAATCAAAGTGCGATTCAGATATTGGCAAATTTAAAGCAAAGAGATATCAAAAAAGGCTTTATATTGCTAGCATCTGACATTGGTTTTTTATTACCATACATTGATCCAAATCTAGATATTGAGTTATTGCACAAGCTTACTAAGCCAGTTGATAAGCCTACAACTTACCTTGTTCCAAAATCTGAAAATGTTTCCAGTCTTATTACTGGTGATCACGAACTTCTTGCAGTGCGAATTACTTCGGATCCACTGATTTCTTATTTCTGTGAAAATACGGGCTCTGCTCTGATTTCAACGAGCGCTAATACTCAAGGAAATGAAGTTGCCGGATCTTTACTCGAGCTAAGAACGTATTTTGGTAATGAGCTTGATTTTGCATTACCTCCAAATAAATATAATTCTAAGCCTTCAAGAATAATTAATTTATTGACAGGTACTCACCAAAGATGATAGAACAAGTAAAAAAATATTTAATTGAGCTTCAGCAAACCATTTGTTCTGAAATTGAGCTGCTTGATGGTGGTGCTTTATTTGAACAAGATCATTGGTCTAGAGAGGATCAAAGAGGAAATGGTGTAACCTGCATTATTTCCAATGGCAATGTTTTTGAGAAGGGGGGTGTAAACTTTTCGATTATTCGTGGTGATAAAATGCCAAAATCTGCTACCGCGCATAGACCTGAGCTCGAAGGAAGGCAATATACTGCTCTTGGTGTTTCTTTGGTTCTGCATCCTGATAATCCATTTATACCCACTGCTCATGCAAACGTTCGATTTTTTGTCGCGGAAGAGCAAGGAAAAGATCCAATATGGTGGTTTGGAGGTGGATTTGATTTAACGCCATATTATGGTTTTGAGGAGGATGCAGTGCACTGGCACGAAACTGCTAAGAAGGCTTGTATACCTTTTGGGGAGGACGTTTATCCAAAATATAAAAAATGGTGCGACGACTATTTTTGCTTGACTCATAGAAATGAACAGCGAGGCGTTGGAGGCTTGTTTTTTGATGATCTTAATAATGGCGATTTTGATAACTGTTTTGACTTTATTAAGAGCGTTGGAAGTCATTTTACTGAAGCATACATCCCAATTGCTAAAAAGAGAATGAATACCTCTTTCAGTGAAAAAGAGAAAGATTTTCAGCTTTACCGTCGAGGTCGATATGTAGAATTTAACTTGATATATGATCGTGGAACCTTGTTCGGTCTCCAGAGTGGAGGAAGAACAGAGTCAATTCTAATGTCATTGCCTCCGAAAGCTCAGTGGTCTTATCAATATAAAATTGAACCAGGTAGTGAAGAAGAAAAACTAACAAGTTACTTTTTAAAACCTAGAGATTGGGTTTTATAATCTCAACCTGAATTGAATAATTTTGTAGTGTAAATCTAAAAGAATTAGGATATAATATTTCTCTGAAATAATCTTTGTTAGTTTCTTTAAGAGACAACAATATCGTTTGCAACGGCGCAGACTTTCTGACAATGCCTGTCAACTTTGTTATTTATTTTATATAATTAGGAGTATAGCTATGTCTGCAAAAGATGTAATAAAAATGATCGAAGATCAGAATGTTAAGTTTATAGATTTTCGCTTCACTGATACGATAGGGAAAGAACAACATGTCAGTGTTCCTGCTCATACAATTGATATAGAGAAGCTAGAAGATGGTCAAATGTTTGACGGCTCTTCAATCTCTGGCTGGAAAGATATTAATGACTCTGACATGATTCTAGCTCCAGTCACGGAGACAGCAATCCTCGACCCTTTTACTGAAGAAGTTACACTCAATATACGTTGCAATGTCGTTGACCCTTCTGATATGAAAGGTTATGTTAAGGATCCACGCTCTATTGCAGCTCGTGCAGAGGCTTATCTAAAAGATTCCGGTATTGGTGACACTGCTTACTTTGGAAATGAACCAGAATTTTTTGTCTTTGATAGTGTCAAATGGGATACAGGCTTTGGTTTGGGTAAGGCTTTTTATGAAATCACTTCTGAAGAGGCTGCCTGGAGTTCCGGTGTAGATGTTGAGGGTGGTAATAAAGGTCACCGTCCAGGCATCAAGGGTGGATACTTCCCAGTTCCCCCAGTCGACTCGTTGCATGATCTTCGATCTCAAATGTGTTTGGCGATTGAAGAGATGGGTGTCACTACTGAGGTTCATCACCACGAAGTTGGTACCGCAGGTCAGTGCGAGATTGGTGCATTATTCAATACTCTAGTAAAAAAGGCTGACGAGACTCAAGTACTCAAATATTGTGTCCATAACGTAGCTCATCTATATGGCAAAACAGCTACATTTATGCCAAAACCGATTGCGGTTGATAACGGTAATGGTATGCATGTTCACATTTCAATTGCGAAAGATGGCGTTAACATGTTTGACGGTGATGGCTATGGCAACCTCAGTGAAACAGCGCTATTTTTTATTGGTGGTATTATCAAGCATGCTCGCGCCTTGAATGCCCTTACTAATCCATCTACAAACTCATACAAGCGTTTAGTTCCTGGGTTTGAGGCACCAGAAATGCTAGCCTATTCTGCTAAGAATCGTTCAGCTGCAATCAGAATTCCTTTTGTTAAAAACCCAAAAGGTCGTCGTGTCGAGGTTCGTTTTCCAGATTCTACAGCTAACCCTTACCTTGCATTTTCAGCATTGCTAATGGCAGGCCTTGATGGTATTAAAAACAAGATTCATCCAGGTGAACCTACTGACCAAGACCTATATGACTCTGATACAACAGGTATACCCAAGGTTAGCGGTATGCTCCACATAGCGCTTGAAGAGTTAGATGCTGACCGTGAATTTCTTAAGCAGGGTGGAGTCTTTACTGATGAAGTTATTGATTCTTTTATTGAATTAAAAATGAAGGAAGTTACTGCTATGAGAGCTTCACCTCAGCCGCTAGAGTTTGATTTATACTATAGCTGTTAAATAATTCTTATGAATTAAAAAAGCCGCGCAATGCGCGGTTTTTTATTGTTCTTTTTGATTCTTTGGTATGCGGTAAAATTAATTATCTTAAATATAGAAATACAAATGATTGAAGTTAGAAATGATTGGGAATTAGATGAAATAAAAGCGCTCTTTACGCTTCCCTTTAACGACCTTTTGTTTAAGGCACACAGTATTCACAGAAAGGTTTTTGACCCAAACCAAGTCCAGGTGAGCTCCTTATTGAATATTAAGACTGGTGCCTGTCCTGAAGATTGTTCTTATTGTTCTCAAAGCTCTAAATATGATACTGGCCTTGAGCGTGAAAAATTAATGGAGATTGATCAAGTCTTGCATCAAGCTAAAATTGCTAAAGACAAAGGTGCATCTAGATTTTGTATGGGTGCTGCGTGGAGAAACCCAACTGACAAAAGTCTTGATAAGGTTATTCCGATGATTAAAGGCGTTAAGGCTATGGGGATGGAAACCTGTGTTACTTTAGGTATGATTACACCAAAACAAGCATCTACTCTAAAGGAGGCAGGTCTTGATTACTACAATCATAATATTGATACCTCAAAAGAGCACTATTCTAATGTTGTTACAACGCGACACTTTCAGGACAGATTAGATACGTTAGATGCAGTTCAAAATGCAAATATTAATGTTTGTAGTGGTGGTATTTTAGGAATGGGAGAGACTGAGACTGATCGAGCTTCAATGCTTCAATCTTTAGCTAATCTTGAGACGCATCCTAGCAGTGTACCAATTAATCTGTTGGTCCCTATTCCAGGCACACCATTTGAGAATGTTGAACCTCCAAGTGAAAGTGAATTTGTTCGAACGATTGCTGTTGCGAGGATTTTAATGCCAAACTCAGTAGTTAGACTCTCGGCTGGGAGGCTAGAGATGGGAGAGGGTATGCAGGCGCTTTGTTTCTTTGCAGGCGCTAACTCTATTTTTTATGGAGAGCAGTTATTAACTACTGATAATCCAACTGCTGCAAATGACCAGCTTCTTTTTAATCGACTAGGAATTAACCGAAAAGATAATCAGCAATTATCATCTCAGGATTTGCAACTGAAAGTAACTCTAAATTCTTAGTCATTTCTTGGAGTTTCTCAGAGTTTAATGCAAGAATCTCTTTGTCGATTAGTTCTGCATTAAAAATAGACTCTTCAATAAGTATTCCTGCACCATTGTTTGAGAGGTATTGAGCATTCATTGTTTGATGGTTATCAACGGCATAAGGGAATGGCACTAGTATTGCAAGAGTGTTTGTAGCGATTAGCTCTGAGATTGTCATAGCACCAGATCTACAAATTACAATATCAGCCCAAGCATAGGCTTCTGCCATATCTTCTATAAAGTCTTCAATCTTAAGACTAGGATGAATATCTTTATCATACATAAGCTTTACTTCTTCATTGTGCTTAGCGCCAGTTTGGTGCCAGATATTTAAAGGGGTTTTAATTTTAGCTATAGTTTCATTGATTTTTTTAGCACCAAGAGATCCTCCCAATATAAGTAAGTTTTGTACCAATTTAGGGGTATTTTTTGATTTTGGCTTAAAAAGTATAGGATTTCCAGTTGTAATAGCATTTACTTTTTTATCAAAAGTGTTATCAAAGGCTTGAAAGCTTTTTTTGGCAAACTTACTTAATAATTTATTTGTTGTTCCTGGAATGGTATTTTGTTCATGAATAATTAAAGGGATAAAAAATATTTTTGAAACTAGTCCGCCAATTCCGGATGCATAACCACCCATCCCAATAACTCTGTTTGGCCTAAATTTGATAAATACTAGAATCGTTTGAATAAGGCCTAGACTAAGTAAGAAAACAGCTTTTAATATAGTTATAGGGCTTTTACCTCTTAATCCACTGCTATATACACTATTCAAATGGTATCCATGCTTCGGTACTAAAGAGTTTTCTAGGCCATTTTTTCCACCAAGCCATTCAACGACTACACCACGGGCTTTTAGCTCTTTTGCTATAGCTAGAGCTGGAAAGATGTGGCCACCAGTACCTCCTGCCATAATCAAAACTTTTTTAAACATAATTTTGCTGCTTGGAATATTTAGTTCTATTTTCCATGTCAACTCGTAATAATATCGCTAACGAGATTATAGAAAAAATCATAGAGGTACCTCCATAACTTAACAAAGGTAATGTAAATCCTTTGGGTGGTATAAGGCCAAGATTCATAGCAATATTAACGGTTATTTGCATCGCGAACCAAGTACAAATTCCAAACGCAACATAAGAGCTATAGTTTCTTCCTTTTTGAAGTGCAAGTTTGGCAATTGAAAACCCTTTTAGAAGGATATATAAAAATGATAAAAGAACGAATAGCATTCCCAAAAAACCAAGCTCTTCTCCAATTACAGCAAAAATCATATCTGTATGTCTTTCTGGTAAAGCTTTGAATTTTTGAATGCTCCCACCTAAACCAGTGCCAAACCAGTCGCCTCTAGCGATGCCAATTAAAGCGGCTTTTGTTTGATCAAGTTTTGGATTACTACTATTCCAGAAATCATCAGTCCAAAAAGACATAAAACGTTCAAATCTATTAGGAATAATGGTAATAACAAACCCTAATATTGCAAATAATCCTACAGTGACAATAGTAAGTTGTTTAATATATGAGCCAGCAGCGTAGAGCATTGCCATTGCAGTTAATGAAATAATAAGGGTTGCCCCAATGTCGGTTTCAAGAAGTAGCAGGATACCTGTAATACCAATAATAGCTATTGTCTTAATAAAGCCAATCCAAGGTTTTCTAATATCACTTTCTTGGCGTATTAAGAAGCCTGCCATAAACAAGACCATTGAGAGTTTCATTAACTCAGAAGGTTGAAATTTAAAGTAAACAAAATTAATCCAACGAGTTGATCCTTTAACTTCATGGCCAATAGGGCTTGGAAGGAAGACAACAACTAGCAACAATAGAGTCAATATAAACAATGGAATTGAGTATTTTTGGAGAACTGAGATTGGTGTGTTCAGAATAATTAAACCTGAGCATAAACCCATTATTATGAAAAGGGTTTGTTTCGCAAAGAAAGTGTAACTAGAAAAATAAGATAGAGATGCAGAAAATGACATAATCCATCCAAAAATTAATAATGCTAAGATAGCCGTCAATAACGACTTATCTGGCATCTGTTTGGTTCTAGTAGTGGGATTTACTCTCATCTTGAATTATATTTTATACTTAATATTGATGACTTTCTCTCCATATCCTAATGTTTAAAAGTTATGCTATTTACGAGTCTATATGGGATAATATTTTATTTTATAAATTTAGACAAGACGATGATTTCTACTGCTAATGTCACCATGCAATTTGGTGAAAAACCTTTGTTTGAAAATATATCTGTTAAATTTCAGAATGGCAATCGATATGGATTAATTGGCGCTAACGGTTGTGGTAAATCTACATTAATGAAAATAATGACTGGGGAGTTAAAGCCTACACATGGCTCAGTTATGGTAGGTGATGGTCAAAGACTTGGCATTTTATCGCAAGATCAGTTTTCTTTTGAGAAGTACCGTGTTGTAGATGCAGTAATAATGGGGCATAAGGCATTATGGAAGATAAAAGAAGAAAGAGATAGAATCTACGCACTCCCTGAGATGAGCGAAGAGGATGGCATTAAGGTAGCTGAATTGGAAATGGAATTTGCAGAAATGGATGGTTATTCTGCAGAGTCTTCAGCGAGTGAGTTGTTGCTAGGCCTAGATATTCCTTTAGAGCAGCACTATGGTTTGATGAGTGAAATTGCGCCAGGATGGAAGCTAAGAGTGTTATTGGCTCAAGCTCTTTTTTCTGATCCAGATGTACTCTTATTGGATGAGCCAACCAACAATCTAGATATTAACTCAATTCGTTGGTTGGAAGGTATTTTGAGTGCCAGAAAATCAACAATGGTAATTATTTCTCACGATCGACATTTTTTGAATGGTGTCTGTACGCATATGGCAGATCTTGATTATGGTGCACTAAATGTTTTCCCTGGTAGTTATGATGACTTTATGATAGCGGCAACAGCTATCCAAGAAAGGATGCGCTCCGATAACGCTAAAAAAGAAGAAAAAATTAAAGATTTAAAGCACTTTGTATCTCGATTTTCTGCAAATGCATCTAAGTCAAAACAGGCAACTTCACGTCTTAAACAGCTTAATAAGATTGAGCTTAATGACATTAAACCTTCATCTCGAGTTAGTCCTTATATTATTTTCAATCAATCTAAAGAGCTATTTAGAAATATTTTAGAGGTTCAAAATCTCAGTAAAAGTTTCGATGATGAGAAAGTCTTTATGGATATTAATTTAATGATTGAAACGGGACAAAGGGTAGCAATCATTGGTCAGAATGGAATTGGAAAAACAACCCTCTTGAGGACTTTGTTTGGTGTTATTGAGCCTGATGGTGGTAAAACCAAATGGAGTGAGAATGCAAACATTGGATATTACGCTCAAGACCATAGTGAAGAATTTGAAAAAGACATGAGCGTTTTGGAATGGATGACTCAGTTCAAGAATGAAAAAGACGATATTCAGATGATGCGATCGGTATTAGGAAAAATGCTTTTTGGGAAAGAGGATGTCAAGAAATCTGTAAAGTCTCTATCTGGAGGCGAAAAAGGCAGGATGATTTTTGGAAGATTAATGCTTCAAAAGCCAAATATTTTATTAATGGATGAACCTACAAATCACTTAGATATGGAATCTATTGAGGCCTTAAATCTTGCTCTAGATAACTATAAAGGTACATTGATATTTGTAAGTCATGACAGGGAATTTGTTTCTTCCTTGTCCACAAAGGTTATTGAGCTTAAAGAGGATGGTGCTCATTATTATTCTGGTAACTACGAAGATTATTTATTAACCCAGGTGTGAATTTAATTAAAGGCCGATATGAAATCTATTGGCTACATAGACTTTAATTAAATGGTTAAATAAGTCACTAAATACGTTTAAGCATAAAATTTACTCTAATTAAAAAATCTATTTTATAAATGTTTACAGGAATTATTCAATCTAAAGGCAATGTAGTCGAGTTACATTCATCGGATAAAGGTGTTGTTTTAGTCGTTAGCTGCAATGACTTGGATCTTTCTGATTGTTCTATAGGCGATAGTATTGCAGTTAATGGGGCTTGTTTAACTATAACTGAGCTAAAAGAGAATTCTTTTACTTTTGATGTATCTCAAGAAACATTAAGCTGTACTAACTTTTCAGATGTAAAGAAAGGACAAAATGTAAATTTAGAGAAATCTTTACGGTTTAACCAAGGAATTGATGGGCATTTAGTAAGTGGCCATATTGATGGGGTTGGTGAGGTGATCTCTTTAGATAAAGAAGGTGCGAGTACTCGCTTAAAAATCAAAGTTAATAAAGATCTTACTAAGTATATTGCTAAGAAAGGCTCAATTTGTATTAATGGCGTTAGCTTAACTGTTAACAGTATTGAGACTAATATTTTTGATGTAAATATAGTTCCCCATACTTGGTCATGGACGAACTTTGGGGAATTAATTGAAAACTCTAAAGTTAATATAGAGATAGATATAATCGCTAGACATATTGAGCAATTAATTAGCCATGATTCTAGTTCAGGAATCGATATGTCAGCCTTCAGCAAAAAATGAATACTTTTGACTTTATCACTACAAACAATAGAGAGTTATGACAGCATCAATTGAAGAACTTTTAGAAGACTATAAACAAGGCAAGATGATCATCCTTATAGATGATGAGGGTCGAGAAAATGAAGGCGACTTATTAATTGCAGCTGAAAAAGTTACTAAAGAGGGTATTAATTTTATGGCTACTCATGGCCGTGGATTAATTTGTTTAACGTTGACACAAGGACGCTGTCAGCAGTTAAATCTTCCTTTAATGGTTTCTCAAAATAGCGATCTTCATTCAACAAATTTTACTGTCTCTATTGAGGCAGCTTCTGGGGTTACAACAGGAATTTCAGCTTCTGATAGAGCTAAAACTATTCTAGATGCAGTAGCCAAAGATGCAAAGCCAATTGATATTGTTCAGCCAGGACATGTCTTTCCATTAATGGCCCAACAAGGCGGGGTCTTGATACGTGCAGGTCATACTGAGGCTGGTTGTGATTTGGCTCGATTAGCTGGTTTTGAGCCAGCTTCTGTCATTGTTGAAATTTTAAATGAAGATGGATCAATGGCTAGAAGCGCTGATTTAGAGAAATTTGGAAAAAAACATGAAATTAAGGTTGGAAATATTGCTGACTTGATTCATTATCGAGTAGAGAATGAAAAGACAATCGAAAGGATCAGTCAGAGACCTTTTAATACTAAATATGGTGAGTTTAAGCTTTATTCTTATCTCGATACTATTCATAATGATATTCATATTGCATTAGTTAAGGGAACTATTAACGAGTCAAATGAGCCACATGTTAGAGTTCATATGGAAAATATCTTTAAGGATGTATTACAGGAGGTTCAACGTGGCTTTAGTATTAATAGTGCACTTGATATGATTTCCGAAGTTGAGAATGGAGTTTTCTTGCTTTTACGTAAGCAAGACAACCAGGCTATCCTTGAAAATATTGATAATCAAGACTATAGAAGTAATGATGATGGAAAAACCTTTGGAATAGGTGCACAAATACTTGCTGACTTAGGAGTGAGAAATATGAAGTCATTAGGCAAGCCTAGAAAGTGGCCTGGATTAGAAGGTTTTGGGATAACTATTACTGAATATATAAATATAAAGGAGTAAAAAAAAATTGAAAACTATTGAAGGTGATTTAACTATTAGGAATAAAAAATTTGCACTTGTTGCAGGTCGTTTTAATTCATTTGTAGTTGAACATTTAATTAATGGCGCCAAAGAAGCCTTATTAAAGCATGGAGCTGATGAGACTGATATTGAACTTTTTTACGTACCTGGAGCTTTTGAAATCCCTTTAGCTCTTAAAAAGACTGCTAGGACTGGTAGGTATGATGCCATTGTGGCTTTAGGAGCTGTTATACGAGGTGGAACCCCTCATTTTGAATATGTAGCTGGTGAGTGTGTGAAAGGCATTTCTCAAGTTTCACTAGACTCAGAAATTCCAATTGCCTTCGGAGTTTTAACGGTTGATACAGTAGAGCAAGCAATTGAACGATCAGGTGCTAACTCTGAGAATAAAGGCGCTGAAGCAGCAGAGAGCGTTATTAGAATGATAAATTTGCTCGAAAAGCTGTGACACCAAAACAACGCTCACGAGCTAGGGTAGTGCAAGCTTTATATCAGTGGTTAACTTCTGGTGGAGAAATTGTGCAAATTGAGCAACAATTTCTCAATCAAAAGGAAGGAAAGATATCTAAAGCATTCTTTTCAAACTTAATTTTAAATATTCCTAAAAATATTTCATTATTAGATGAAATCATAGAGCCATCTCTAAATAGAGATTTAAATGAACTAGGCCCAACTGAAAAGGCTGTAATGTATTTAGCAGTTTATGAATTAAAGTTTCAACTTGAAGTGCCTTATAAAGTTGTTATTAATGAGGCCATTGAATTAACAAAGCTTTATGGTGCTGACGGCGCCTATAAGCTAATTAACACTTCACTAGATAAAATTGCGCAAGAACTTCGGTCTCTTGAATTAGCAAAATAAATCCTCCTTAACTTTTTTAGTTCCAATTACATTTATACTTTTACTTAATTGAGCTAATTTCAACTGGACTATAAGTAACCTAACTCTGGCTCTACATTTTTTATTGAATAATTAGTTGAAATAAATTAAACTGATTTTTTGAAAATTGAGATATCTCCTGTTTTTTTCATGGTAATATCTCATTTCAGTTTCAGAAAAAAATTTGTAATTTATTCAATCGGTTCGTATTGAACTGCTTTTTTAATTATTTTTTTTACTGAATAGGAAGTTTAATATTTATATTAATTTAGGAGAAACAATGAAAAATATTTATAAGAAAATTGGAGCAACAGTTGTCAGTGCAATAGCTACTGTTAACGTTATGGCTCTTGATGAGTTAAATGTAGCCTATTTTGAAGAGTGGCCAATGCCGTTTGAGTATGCAAAACAAATTGGTGCTTATGATGAGGCTTTGGGTATGACGGTTAACTGGAAATCTTTTGGAACTGGCACTGCAATGTCAGCCGCTATGGCTTCTGGAGATATCGATATCTCAGTTAGTCAGGGTGTTCCGCCGTTTATTGTTGCAGCTTCTACAGGTCAAGATATTCAAATTGTTGACGTTGCGGTAAGCTACGCTGACAATGATAACTGCGTTGTAGCTTCAGCTCTTGAGATTGATGCAAGCAACGCTTCTGAATTAGCTGGTAAGAAGGTTTCAGTGCCAATCGGTACTGCTGCTCACTACGGTTACTTAAAGCAGATGGATCATTTTGGTGTTGATGTAGCTTCAATGCAGGTTGTTGATATGGCGCCACCTGAAGGAGCGGCTGCTTTTGCTCAAGGCGAGCTTGATATGTTCTGTGGATGGGGTGGATCACTTCGTCGTGCTATAGAGTATGGTAATGTTCTTTTGTCTGGTGCAGAGAAAACAGCTCTAGGTATCCTAGTTTGGGACGTAACTTCTACTCCAGCAAGTTTTGCTGATGAGAACGCTGAAGTATTATCTACATTCTTAGGTGTTACTGCAGCTGCTAATGCTATGTGGAATTCTGGTGGATTTACTTCACTAATGCTTCCTCATATTGCAAAAGATGCTGGTATGGATGAAGATGATACAGCTGATACAATGTCTACATTTGTATTCCCATCAGTTAGCAACCAGCTTGGTAGTAACTGGCTTGGTGGTTCAGGTGCTGATTTCCTTAAAGGTGTGGCAGATGTATTCGTTAATAGCGGAAACATCCCAAGCGCTCGTGGTTCATATGCAAATGCCATTAACACTGATGGCTTAGAGGCTCTAGCAGCTCAATAAAATATTGACTTATTAGGCTAAATTAATAGTCTGATATGTAAGTATTAGTTAGACTCAAGGTGGCGCACTCAGTGTGCCACCTTTTTAATGGAAAATATATTCGGAGTTTGGTTTGAAAGGTTTATCAATCGAAAATATATCAATGCGTTTTGACTTACATAATGGTAACTCAATTCAAGCGCTTAAAAATATATCTCTAGAAATAGAGGAAGGTCAAATTATTACAGTACTTGGCCCCTCAGGCTGCGGGAAAACAACCCTATTGAATATCGTTGCTGGTTTTTTAGCACCAACAGAAGGGCGGGTTGTGCTTAATGATCAAATTGTTTTAGGGCCAGGCCCAGAGCGTGGAATGGTTTTTCAGCAAGGCGCCTTGTTTGAGTGGATGAATGTTCGCTCTAATGTAGCTTTTGGTCCTCGAATGAAGGGAATGCCAAAGGATGAGCAAAATGAAAAAGTGAAACACCTTTTGGAAGTTGTTGGTCTTGCAGATTTTGAAGACAAAGCAGTTTACGAATTGTCTGGTGGAATGCAACAACGTGTTGCCTTGGCTCGCTGTCTCGCAAATGATCCTGATGTTATTTTAATGGATGAACCACTAGGCGCACTTGATGCGTTGACTCGTGAAAAAATGCAAGGATTAGTTATAAAGCTTTGGAAAGAAACAGGAAAAACAATCCTATTAATTACTCACTCCGTAGAAGAAGCTATTCTTCTTGGTGAAAGACTCTTAGTTCTCGCTCCAAGACCGGGAAGAATTCATAAAGAATATACATTACCTTTTGCTGAAATGGGCTCTAGTATGGATCTTAGAGATGTGAAAAAGTTAAAAGACTATACAGACACTCGAGATGAAATTCTCTCAATTATTTGGGAAATGGAAGAAGAAATCATGGGCAGAGTGGAAGAAAACTGATGACTATTTTAATAATTTATATTTTAATATTTATAGCTGCTTTTTACGCTGTCAAAGTAGTCAGCTCAATGAGAACTTCAAGAAAAGACTATACTAGTCTTAAGACCGTAACGTTTGGGGACGAGAGTGCAGTATCTCCAAATAGAGCGGCTTCAATTATCTCAGTTTTTTCCATCTTTCTGATATGGGCTGCATTTACCGGCTCTAAATTGATCCCTTTTCATGTTCCTGGACCTTTTATTGGTGAGTTGGGTTTTAGTTATACTGCGATGAATTCGTTAGGGGAAACAGATGATGCAGAGGTTACCATAACCATTTATGATGTTCAGACCGGTGAAATACCTGATAAATTAGATATTGAACCTGGTACTGGTTTTGCAATTAATGATACGTATCAGATTGTAGCATGGCGAAGCGCCTTAGTTAAAGTCAAGCGAAATGATGTTGGTGGAAAAGATAGTGATTATAAAGTTATTGCTATTAATGACCAAGAAATCTCCCCTAACAATGAACTCTTTATAGATGATGCCCGTATCTATATGACTGCGAAAGGAACGCTTAGTGTTACTCCAAGCAAAGGTTGGCAAATGCAACCAGTATGGCTTCCAGCACCAGAAACTGTTTGGTCAAGGCTAATAAAAGTAAGCTCTGAGGGCTATAAAAACTTTTCTTTATTTGAGCACTTAGGTTGGTCACTTCTTAGAGTAGTTGTAGGGTTTACAGCAGGAGCTCTTATTGGCATCCCTCTAGGTTATGCAATGGGCCTTTCTGGCTGGTTTAGAGGTTGGTTTGACCCGATAGTAGAATTTATGCGTCCTGTTCCTCCACTTGCGCTCATTCCATTAGTTATTATCTGGTTTGGAATCGGCGAGCAAGGCAAGATTATTTTACTATTCTTGGCTTCACTTTGGATTATGACAATTTCAGCTAGAGCAGGAGTCTCTGGTGTAAAAATAGCAAAAATTCATGCCGCATACTCCCTAGGCGCTTCTAAGTGGCAAATCATGAGACTAATAATCGTTCCAAACAGTTTGCCAGAGATATTTACAGGTGCACGAGTTTCAATGGGTGTTTGCTGGGGGACTGTTGTTGCAGCTGAACTTGTTGCAGCTCAAAAGGGTGCAGGTATGATGATTATTAGCGCCTCAAAATTTCAGATGACGGATCTTGTAATTATGGGAATTGTACTTATTGGCGTTATCGGTTATGCAATAGATATCTTGATGCGCATCTCGGAAAATTATCTTGTCCCGTGGAAAGGTAAATAGATTTATAATTCTGTTTTTCTTCTTGATTAGGATTTGATTATGTCAGTAGTATTACCTAAAAATGCCCAAGCTGTAATTATTGGTGGTGGTGTTGTAGGCTGCTCAGTTGCCTATCACCTCGCGAAGCTTGGTTATACCGATGTTATTCTTCTTGAACGTAAAAAACTTACTTCTGGAACTACATGGCACGCTGCAGGACTTATAGGTCAAATGCGTTCATCATTAAACCTTACTCAAATGGTTAAGTACTCAGGCAACCTTTATGAAACATTGGAAGCAGAGACAGGGATGGCTACTGGATATCGCCGTACAGGCTCTGTAAGTCTTGCAACGAATAATGAGAGGTTGACGGAATACAAAAGAAATGCCTCTCTTGCTAAGGTTCATGGCGTTGATGTTCAAATATTAACTACATCAGAACTTAGAAATAAAATTGATCTTTTTAACCTTGATGATGTTGTAGGTGGCGCCTGGATTCCAAAAGATGGAAAAGCCGATCCAGCAAATATCGCAATGGCTCTCGCAAAAGGTGCTAAAAATAATGGTGTTAAGATTTTTGAAGATGTTAAAGTCACCGGAATTCTTAAAGAAGATGGGAAGGCTAGTGGTGTTCAAACCAATTATGGTGATATTCAATCGGAAGTAGTTGTTAATTGCGGAGGAATGTGGGCAAGAGAGGTTGGAAAAATGGCTGGTGTTTCTGTACCGCTTCATGCCTGTGAGCATTTTTATTTTCTAACCTCATCTGTACCAAATTTAGGAGATATGCCTGTAGTAAGGGTTCCTGATGAATCTGCATACTACAAAGAAGATGCTGGAAAAATATTGGTTGGTTTGTTTGAGCCTAATGCTAAACCATGGGCTAAAAATGGAATTCCTGAAGATTTTTGCTTCGACCAAATACCGGATGATTTAGAGCACTGTATGCCTTATCTTGAGCTCGCTATGAATCGAGTACCCATAATGGAAAGTTTAGGTATTGAAACTTTTTTTAATGGCCCAGAGAGTTTTACACCTGATGATAATTTTCAAATAGGTGAGTCACCTGAGCTAGGAAACTTTTTTGTTGCTGCTGGGTTTAATTCTATTGGTATTCAGGCGGCCGGCGGTGCTGGAAAATATTTAGCAGAATGGATTATTGGAGGTGAGCCTCCATGTGACTTATGGGAGGTTGATATAAGAAGAAATGAGCCATTCCAAAATAATAAAATTTATTTAGCAAACAGAGTGACAGAAACCTTAGGTTATTTGTATGAAAATCATTTTCCATACCATCAATACGAAACTGCTAGAGGTTTAAGAAAAACACCACTTTATGAATTTTTTAAGGATCGTGGCGCCTGTTTTGGTGAGGTTGCTGGTTGGGAGAGAGCTAACTGGTTTGTTCCAAAGGAATTGATTGGCAAAGTTGAAGCTAAGTATGAATATTCATGGGGTAGGCAAAATTGGTTTGATTTTCAAAAATTAGAACAACAAGCCATTAGAGAGACTGTTGGTATGTTCGAAATGTCTTCTTATGCCAAAATTAGAGTGAAAGGTTCTGATGCTATGGATTTTCTTCAGTTGATATGTGCTAATGATGTTGATGTTGATGTGGGTAAAATGGTTTACACACAGTGGCTAAATAGTAAAGGTGGTATTGAAGCTGATGTTACCGTTACACGCCTTCAAACTGATGACTATCTAATTGTTAGCGGAACAATATGCCTTAATCGAGATATGCATTGGCTTAAAAAGAACATGCCTAAAGGAGCTAACTGTTCTATATTTGACGCAACAAGCTCAGAAGGCTGTATAGCCATTATGGGGCCAAATTCGAGAGATCTACTTCAATCTCTCACTGATACTGATATGAGTAATGAAAGTTTCCCGTTTGCAAATGTTCGCAATATTGAAATAGGAATGGCAAATGTTCGTGCGCATCGAATTACATATGTCGGAGAATTGGGATGGGAGTTATACTTTCCAATAGAGTTTTCAAGTTATGTGGCTGAATTGATTGATTCAAAAGGAGAAGAGTTCTCATTAAGGCAATGTGGGATGCATACTGTAGATAGTTGTCGTATAGAAAAAGCTTATAGGCATTTTGGGCACGATATCACGGATGAAGATCACGTAATTGATGCAGGTCTAGGATTTGCTGTGAAACTTGAGAAGACGCCATCAAAGTTTGGAAAATTTATTGGTTATGATTCCGTTGAAACTAAAAAAACCTCGGGATATGAAATGCGTATGATGCAATTTTTGCTAAGCAATCCTGAGCTAATGCTATACCATAATGAACCTATTCTAAAGAATGGTGAGATAGTAGGCCACTTAACTAGTGGAACTTACAGCCATACTTTAGGAGGTGCAGTCGGTCTTGGTTACGTTACATGCTTACCCAATGAGAGTCATGAAGATATATTAAGTGCTGAATATACTATTGAGGTCGAAGGCGTCGTTGAAAAAGCTAGCGCATCACTAAAATCTATGTATGACCCTTTAAATAAGAAAATTAGAAATTAATATAAAATGGTCTATGTTATTTTTGGTGTTTCTTCCTCTGGAAAAACTACTATTGGAAAAAAAATATCTATTAAATTAGGCATTCCATTCTATGATGCAGATGATTTTCATTCAAATACAAATATTGAAAAAATGAGCACTGGTGTTCCGCTTGATGATCATGACCGTTTAGATTGGCTTCAAAAGGTTTTATTAAAAATAAATGAAAGTAATAAAAATAATGGCGCTATTTTTGCATGTTCAGCTTTAAAAGAAAAATATAGAGAAATTTTGTCTGGCTCTTATAAGTATGAAGTTAAGTTTATTTTTTTGAAAATTGATAAATCTGAAGCCGCCAAAAGATTGAAAATTAGAGAAAATCATTACTTTCCAATAGAATTGCTTGATAATCAGTTTGAAATTCTTGAAAACCCATCAAACGCAATTAAAGTAAATGCAAGTAATGATATAGATTTAGTATGCGAAGAAATATATGCTCAGATTTTGTGACGACACAAAACCCTCAAATTTATAAATATTTATTATTTATTACATATTTATTTATAAATATTAGTAGTTCCAGAACAATCTTTTTTATTGGTAATAAG
>Ga0207991_1000764_pt1 | contig 21224 bp, 23 predicted proteins | sample ETN07SmetaG_FD_185786 | JGI IMG/M metagenome (GOLD analysis project Ga0207991, IMG submission 185786) | Marine microbial and viral communities from oxygen minimum zone, Eastern Pacific Ocean - ETNP2014F14-07SV275 (SPAdes) (version 2) | ecosystem: Environmental > Aquatic > Marine > Oceanic ... | reverse complement strand
CCAGCGTCTTGCCATTTTTTTGCAATACTAATTGGATCATTACTGTAAACGGTTTTTTGATTAGGATCGCCTTTGTACAATCTAACTACTTGGCCATTCATAAGATCAATTGCAGGAATTACTTTCATTTTTTACACACATTTAGAAAATTTTGTATCATGATTTTTCCAACATCTCCAGATTTTTCAGGATGAAATTGAGTTCCAAAGAAATTATTTTTTTCAACAACTGCAGGAACTTTAACACCATAATCAGATTCAGCAGTAATTACATCATCAAATTTTGGTTTTGCACGATAAGAGTGAACAAAATAAACCCAAGAACCATCATCAACACCTTCAAGAATAGTTCCAGGTTTTTTAATTTCTAAATTATTCCAGCCCATATGAGGTACTTTCATAGTAGATGGGAGAACTACTATTTCACCATCAATTACATTAAATCCTTTTTCAATTCCTTCTTCACTTTTTTCAAAAAACATTTCCATTCCAAGACATATACCCAAAACAGGAGTATCTGTTTTAACAAAATCTTGAAATTTAGTTTTAGAATTGTCATTAATGCTTTTTATTGCAGGATCAAAATTACCTACACCAGGTAACAATAATCCAGAATAAATATTGGGTTTATCAAAAGTAGTGATAACATCTACTGAAGCACCTGCTTGTTCAAGAGAATTTTTGAGGCTGAAAATATTTCCAGCACCGTAATCAAAAATTGCTACACTAACCATTACATTGAACCTTTAGTACTTGGAATTCCTTTTTGTTTTTTATCATATGATGATGCAGATCTAAATGCAACTGCAAGTGATTTAATTGCAGATTCAACTTTGTGGTGATCATTGTCGCCATACTTTACAGTAAGGTGGATACAGCTATTCAGATTTTGAAGTAGTGATTGGAAAAAGTGTTCAAGATCTTCTTTAGAAACATTTTCAATTTTACTTCGTTTTATTGATAAAGTTAATTTCCAAAATGGACGTTTCACTAAATCAATAGATGCTTCAGCTAAAGATTCATCCATTGGAACTGAAGCATAACTAAATCTTGTTATTCCAGTTCTTGAGCTTAATGCTTTATCAATTGCTTGTCCAATGGTAATTGCAGTATCTTCAATTAAGTGATGTTCAATTCCATCATTAGATTTTGCATTAACTTTAAGATCCATCATTCCGTGTTTGCCAAAAGATGTGATCAAGTGATCAATGAAATTAATTCCAGTTTTAATACTAGTATTTCCAGATCCATCAAGATTTACAGATACTGAAATAGTAGTTTCCTTAGTACTTCGATTAATTGTTGCTTTTCTTTGAGCCATATTTTTCACAGATTACATGATATCATTTATTCTAAATTTAATACCTTTGGTAGCAGATCAATGGAATCTAAAACAAGAATAGCCTCATTTTGCTCAAATAATTTCAATTTTTCTTGAGGATTTTTACTAGTTCCAATTATTCCACAAAAAGTAGTGTTATTGCCTAAAATTGTCGCTTTTTTAGCCATAATAAAATCCTCCATAGAATCGCCAACATACAAACATGATTTACTATTCATACCAGTAATAGAATTTAGAAGTGCTTGAGGATTGGGTTTTGCAAGATCTCTAGATTCATCCTCTAAAAATACTGAATTTTCCAAGTCAAATGTCTCTAATAATTTTTTTAAGGAATAACTAACAGATTCTCTTCCTCGTCCAGTAACCATAGAAATTTGTTTGCCGAATTTTTTCTGTAGTTTTTCAGATAAATTATCATTAAAAATTACACCATCATTTTCAATTAAACCAGGTTCAGAAAACTTTGAAATATTTTTAAATAATTTTGAATAAAGTTCAGGTCCATAAAATAATTGATCAAATATTTGATACAAAATATTTTCATCATGTGGACCAGGATAAGATAGTTGATTTATAATTTCAGAAATATCAACTTGGTTTTTTAAAAAATTTTCAACTGATTTTATACCACTTGAATCAGAATTTTCTATAACACTAAAAATAAATTTCAATGGATCTTTTTTTAACTTTTTTGCAGCAACAAATGAAATAATTGCAGCATAAGCTAAATCAACTTCATCATTAAATCCCCCAGTAGCTTTGAATCCATCAATAATTTCAAAATTTACTTTTATCATATCATCAATTTTTGCAAAATTTTCTAAAACATATTGAACGGTTTTAATGATTGTTTCATCATAAGATTTTGTAATATCAATTAATACACCATCACAATCAAAAATTATTGAATCAATATTTGGTAAAATTAAATTAAATGAATCATCGACGTAGATTCCTTCAGATTTTTGTATCAGAGTCATCCTAGTAAATCACGAATTGCCAATAGGAATTTAGAATTCATTTCTTTAGTACCTACAGTTACTCTAAGACAACCTTTGTGATTTCCAATTTTATCTAGTTTTCTAATTGAAATTCCTTGTTCTGCAAGAGCTAAAAATACACGTTTGTAAGAACTATGGGCATCAAATAATACAAAATTAGCCTTAGAATCAAATACATCAAAAGTATCAAATTTTTTTAAAGTTTCAATAATTCTTTGTCGTTCAGATTGAATAATTTTTACAGCATTTTCCATTAGACTAACCTTTTCTAAAGCCAATATTCCAGATTCAATAGTTAACGTACTCAAAGGGTATGGGTATTGTAGAACATTGAGAAAAGCATCAGTGAATTTTTTATTTGCAACAAAATAACCCAAACGAAGACCTGCCATTCCAAAAGATTTGGATAAAGTTCTAACTACAATTAGATTACTATGTGTTTTAACAAAACTAGAAAGAGAATAATCAGCAAATTCACCATATGCTTCATCAATAATTACAAGGCCATCAAAAGATTTGACTAATGTTTGTAATTCAGTTTTTGTGAATTGAAAACCAGTAGGATTGTTTGGTGAATCAAGATATAAGATATCTGCTTTCTTTGATTGTTTAAGAAAATCTTCAATATTTAATTTCATATCATCAGAAAATGGAATTGTAATTAATGGAATTGAGTATAATTTGCATCGTTCTTCAAAAAAGCCAAAAGTTGGATTTGATGTAAGCACCTTAGTTTGTTTTGAAGCAAAATTAGATAAAATTAAATCAAGAATTTGATCAGAACCGTTTCCAACGCCAATCATTGAGATTGGTACCTTTACAAATTTTGAAATCATTTTGATTAATCTTTCAACTCCACCAAGAGGATATGCTCTTACATCAGAATTTTTTCTTGCGTCAGATATAATGTCATTTTGAAATTGTTTAGACAGTACATAATTTTCATTTGAATCTAATTTGAGAGAATTTTCATTTAATTCAGGTTTTTGATATCCTCCAATTGCAGAAAATTCCTTAACTTTTAATTCAAACCAATTTTTTTTCATTCTAGTCTACCTCTAACTGCTTCATAATGATTAGGTAATCCTTCTGATTGAGTTAAAACATCAAGATGTTTTGAAATTTTAGTTAAAGAAGATTTTGATGCTGTAACTTCAGTATTGATTTTAATAAAATCCATAACTGAGAGAGAACCACGAATTTTTCCAAATCCATTAGTGGGCAAAATATGATTTGAGCCTAAGATATAGTCACTAGCTGATGATGGAGAATAGTTACCAAGTAAAACTAGTCCAGATGTAACAATTTTTGAAGAAAGTGATTTGGGGGTTTTTGTCATAATTTGTAAGTGTTCAGGAGCTAAAGAATTAGCCAATTTTATCATATCAGAATTATTTTTACATACTGCAATAAATCCATTTTTAGATAAACTTGATTTAACTAAATCCTTTCTTTGAATTGTTGGTATTAATTCTAAAATTAATTTATTAACTTGTTTTGCAATCTTCTCTGAATTTGTAATTAAATAACAAAAAGTATCACTACTATGTTCTGCTTGAGAAATTAAATCAAGTGCTAGAAATTTTGGATTAGTAGAGTTATCTGCAATTATTCCTAATTCAGTAGGGCCAGCAAGCATATCAATTCCAGTTGTATCACTAACTGAAAATTTTGCTAATGTAACAAATGCACCACCTGGACCAACAATTTTGTCAACCTTTTGAATAGATTTTGTGCCATAAGATAATGCACCAATTGCTTGTACACCTCCAGTTTTGTAAATTTCAGTAGCTCCACAAATATCAGCTGCAACAATTGTAAGTGAATTAATTTGTCCATCAGAATTTGGTGGGGAAACAACTACAATTCTTTTTACACCGGCAACTTTTGCTGGAATTACAGACATAATTACAGAACTTGGATATTGTGCCAATCCCCCAGGAATGTAACAACCAGTACTTTGTAGTGCTACAAATTTCTTTGAAATTTTAATTCCATCATGACTAATTGTTTTATTCTTGAAAATACTTTTTACAATAGATTCAGTTTTTTCAACTCTAGTTTTTGCTAAACGAATCGCAGATATTTCTTTTTTTGAAACTTTAGAATATGCTTGGTTAATTTCAGTTTTAGAAACACGTAGAGAGATTAATTTAGCTCCAGTGAATTTTTTCTCATATTTTTTAACTGCTAAATCACCATTTTTTTGAACATCTTTTAAGATTGATTCAACAATATTTTTATTATTTTGAGGCTGTTTAGGAAGAATTTTTGTAACAAATGATTCAATATTTGTTACTTTATGGATTTTCATCAATTTTCTTCGTCGCGTTTAATCTCTTCTAATTCTAGAATTTGGCGTGGTTCATGAACTACAAGTCCTTGTGCAATCTTTCTTAATTTTGGTATAAGTTTATGAAATTCTTCTTTTTTGATTACAGTATTTACTCCAAACCAACCATCTTCGCTAAGAGGGCTAATTGTAGGTCTTTTTAGTGAGGGCATTTGAGATAAAAGTTTCTTAAGATTTTTTTCTTCAACATTAAGATAAATATGTAAATATTTTTTTCCGTTTACTGCACCTCTCATTAATGTAATAATATCAAAGATTTTTTCACGTTTTTTGGGATCGTTAAGTGATTTTTTATTTACAATCAAGTGTGCAGTTGAAGTAAGAACTTCATCTACAATTTTTAATTTATTTTGTTTTAGAGTGGTTCCAGTTTCAGTAACATCCATTATTGCATCAACATCCTCTGGGGGTTTTGCTTCAGTTGCACCAAAGGATAAATGAATTTGAACATCTTTGTTAGTTCCCAATCTCATCCAAGGAGTAATAATTAGTGGATCTTTTTTACCATAATATTTTTGATATGATTTCAAACCTTTGATGAACGTAGATGCTGTAGTTAAATATTCAGAAGAAATACGAAGTGTTTTTTTCTTTTTTCCATAATCAGCAACCATTGCATCAAGATTTTTGTAACTATATTTATCAGGAAATGCAATTACTAATCTAATTTTACCATACTCTAAATCTAGAATTGATTCAACATCAGATTTTGTTTCACCTACCCAATCATTACCAGTAATTCCAACATCATACAATCCCTCAGATACAAGAGTAGGGATTTCTTGGGGACGTAGCATTTTAACCATAATACTTGGATCATCAAGGTAAACTCTGTATGTTCTACTTTTTCTATTAACTTTAGTCCATGATCTTTCAAGTAGTTTGAATGTAGCATCCTCTAAACTTCCTTTAGGTATAGCAAATTTTACATTAGACATTTTCATTAGTTTTCACTTTTTAGCTATATAATAGGATGTTTAAATTTGCCGAAGTAATTCTTTAGCTTTATCAAGTGAAATTGATTTTACCTGAATCATTTTTTCAACAATTTGATCAATTTGTGCAGGAGTTGCTCCAGCAGCAGCAGCAAGATTTCGTGCATGTAATCTCATGTGTCCTTTTTGAATTCCTTCAGTTGAAAGTGCTCGAATTGCACTATAATTTTGAGCTAATCCTGTAGCAGTCATTACACATGCAAGTTCTTGGGCAGATGTAACATTGAGAATTTTTGCACAGACTTTGGCTACAGGGTGTACGTTAACAATTCCCCCTACAATTCCAACAGAAAGAGGGATTTCTAAAATTCCAACTAAATTTCCATCATTATCTTTACTCCATTTACTAAGGGATCTGTATTTACCTGAAATTGCAGCATATGCATTTGCAGCAGCTTCAATGGCTCTACTATCTTGACCTATAGCATTAGCAACAGATACAATTCCATTCATAATTCCTTTGTTGTGAGTAACTGCACGATAAACATCATTATCTGCAAATTCAAATGCCAATACAATATTATCAACTACATCTTCTCCACCTACGGATTCTTTTTCAAAAATAGCTTTTGCTTTTACCATACGTCTTGTAGAATAATTAGATAAAATTCTAAGCAATGCTCGTCCTCCAGTAATTTTTTCTATGAGAGGTGAAACTGCTTCACACATAGTATTTGTGATATTTGCACCCATTGCATCTCCAACATCGATTAATAATTCTACAATCAGCATACTACCAGAAGGAGTATCAATTTCTTTACATGTAATTTCTTTAGCACCTTTATTCATCTTAGATAATGTATTACTTTTTGAATTTGCTAGTTCAAGAATTTCAGAAGTAGAATCTATAATTTTTTTAATAGCAGCATTTGTTTCAACATCTAAAATTTGAATTTGACCTATACTGTATGACTCATCTGCAGTTACTTCAAATCCACCTTTAATTCGTGCAATTTTAGCACCTTTTGATGCAGCTGCAATTACTGAAGGTTCTTCAATAACCATAGGGACCACATAGTCTTTGCCATTAATTTTAAAATTTGTTGCAATACCTAAAGGAAGTGAAAAAGTTCCAATTGCATTTTCTATCATTTTATCTGCTTGCTCAAAGGTAATACCGCCATTAGAATTTTCTAAAATATCTAATTCATCTTTAGAGAGATTTGCAAAATTTGCAATTGTATTCAATCTTTCTTTTCGAGATTTTTCAAAAAATTTGGAAATAGATGAATCAGCCATTTTATTTCAATATCCTCAATAATTTATCATCCAATGCATCAGGAAAACCTTTTCCATCAGTATTTGAGGTGATTAGATAGATACTTCCATCAGAGCCTTCCACTACATCACGAATTCTACCATTTCCACTAAGAATTGATTTTTGAGAGCTTAATCCATCTTCAAAATCAACTTGATAAAGATTAGAAGCCCTCATCGATGCCATTATGAACGGAGATTCAAAATTAATCCTATCACCAGAATAAAATAAAATTCCACCAGGCTCTATACTTGGATCATAACAAAGAATTGCATTTTCAAAATCAGGGTTTCCAGAACACTGTTGTTCAGGCCATCCATAGTTTTTTCCTGCTTTAATTAAATTAATTTCATCATTTTTTTCAGGTCCAAATTCGGCTACAAACAAATTATCATTATCATCCCAAGTCATTCCCTGAGGATTTCTATGTCCTAAAGAATAAACAGGTGAATTTGAAAATGGGTTATCATCAGGGATAGTACCATCATCATTTAATCTTAAAATTTTTCCAGATAAAGAAGTTATATCTTGTGGAAGATGGGAATCATCGGAAATTGTTCCAGTACCTACATACAATTTTTTATCAGGTCCAAATTTTAGAAAACCACCATTTGTAAAAGAGGATCCAGGAATTTTATCAAAAATTATTTCAACATTTTTTAATTTATTTTCATCTTCAATTATTCGTAAAATCTTATTCCATAAATTTCCATTTTCTTCATATGTCAAGAAAACATACAAGAAATGATTATTGGAAAAATCAGGATGTACTGCAATTCCTAACAATCCCCCATCAAATACATTTGCAGTACGAAATGTTGCTAATGGAGATTCTAATAAAGTATTATTTTGAATAACTCTAATGTAACCATCTTTTTCTGTAACAAAAATTCTATCATCAGAAATGGCAATAGCACGAGGTTTGTTAAGATTTTCAGCTAAAATAATTACAGAGTCATTTTCAGAATAGGGGTTGGGTTTTGGTAATGGAATTAATGTTTCAGTATCGGGAGAAGTTAAAACAAATATTGAAAATATTATGGCACCAACAATTGCAATAACTTGAATTTTTTTATTCATCAAAAAACAATCTTTTGAAATCCTATTAATTACTTTCAAAGATTGGATAAAGCGTATATACGGCTGAACTTTATTCAGGTTCAGCGGGGTGGGGAAGCCAGGTCATCCCGGCGGGCTCATAACCCGCAGTTCAGTAGTTCAAATCTACTCCCCGCTACTTAGTTTCTATAAACACAAAACCAAGAAAGAGTCTTATCAAATTTTGAAGTTTTATTAATAATTCCAATTCGTTGTAAAGGCCTTGTGAGATGTCGATGAGCTGAGATTTTTGGAATATACAGTTGTTTTTTGAGTTTTCTTGGAATTTCTATAGTTATTTTTTTAGAATTCTTTTTTCCACATCTAATACATTGAAATCCTTGATTTTGCCCTTTAGATTTCATTTTTTTATTACATTTTTTGCATATAGGATTAGATTTTAAGAGATTTTTTTTAAGATTTTTGACTTTAATAAATTCAAGATTTATTATTCGTGGAAAGTTTTTAGAAGCTTTTCTAACTCCACCTCCAACATATACTTCATCTCCAATTATTAAATCTGAAGCAATTGTAGAAATTCCTGTTTCTTTATACACCGCACACCAGAATTCATGATTTTTAGAAACTATAGTAAAAAAAACATGACCGCCTTTTACTACTTTTGGAGTATTAGATACAATTCCAGTTAGGGTTCCAGAAGCATAAGGTTTCATTGTTTCAGAATTTAATTCATTTTTTAAATGATCACCAGTACCTTGATTAGATTTAAAGATCATATATCCATCTAATTTTTCATTACTTTGTAAAATCTTAGTTGCATTAACTAAAGAATCCACATTTTCTCCTCGGACTCCATAAAAAACTGGATCAGGTCCATGAGGTGTAATTAAAACTCGACCTTTTTTAGTATCAAAACTATTAAACGTATGTGGAAAAGTTTTTTCTTGCATTGTTTTGACACTATCTGCAGAAATTTTTCTTTCTGTTCCAAATTTTATTTTTTTTCTATAACTTAGTAATTCTAATGTATGATCATGAAAATCATATCCAATTGCACTAATTGCACCAACTAACCCTTGACCATTTCCTTCATAGAAAAATTCAAGATTATTTTTTTTAGCAAATTTTTTTGCATCATTTCTATTAATTAATTGCCATAAAGCTAAATTACTAAATTTTTTAAATTCAGAAGGAATAGAATCACTTTCAAAAAATACCAATCCAGGATTAGCTCCATTTTTTGTATCAGAATATTTTGATACTAAATTTTTAATTTGATTTTTAATTTTAGAAGGATTTCTAGTCTTAATTTTTAATGAAACGGCTCCATTTCCTCGAGTTTTCCACGGAATATTAGGATTAAATCTAATCAATTTTGGAAAATCAAGAAATTCAGTTTTTTGTTTTTGGAGCAAATCAACAATTTTGTAGGCTAAAAATGTGGTACACATGCCAGTTGGTGAATCAGTATCATCAAATCCAATATTTAACACAGATTCTATACTCATGATTTATCTAAATAACTCAGACATTTTTAGTTGTTGTAAATTACAGTTGATTTAAATTAATAATGCCATATTCGAAGCTAAATTGATAATAATAGATGAAGCAAGAATTTTCAAAGAGATAGAAGAAAAGAAACCAGCATCAGTTTCATTAAATGGTCCAGATGGTATGTTACCACAAGTTCAAGATATGGCAATTAAAATTTCAACAAAATATGAAATACCAGCATATGTTTTAGCAGATACTACATGGGGGACATGTGATTTGAATACAACTGGTTCAAAAATATTAGGTGCAGAAATTCAATTTAATATTGGACATACAATTAATACAGAATCATTAGAAAAAAATTTAGTTTTAATTGATGCTTTTGATGATGTTGGATTTGAAAATGTTGCAGAAAAATGTACAAATCTCTTAAAAGGAAAATTAATTTCATTAGTTACAGATAGTCAACATTTGCATCAAATGGACATAGTTGAAAAAATTTTAACAAAAAATGGAATTAATGTAAAAATTGGAAAAGGCAAAGGACAATTAAATGATGGTCAAGTATTTGGTTGTGAATTTTATCCTGCAACAGAATTAAAAAAAGAAGTCGATGCCTACGTATTTTTAGGACAAAGTAATTTTCATGCCGCAGGAATTGCATTGTCAACAAATTTACCAACATTTGTTTTAGATCCTTATTTTAATGAAGTAAGAGAAGTAACAGAATTTGCACGGACATTAAAAAAGAAAGCAACACTTGCAATATACAAAGCAGCAGAAGCAAATTCATTTGGAATAATTATTGGACTAAAAGAAGGACAATTATCAAAAGTATTTGGATTAAAATTTAAAAAAGAATTAGAAAAAGAAGGAAAAAAAGTTCAATTATTTGCACTAACAGACATTACAAATGAACGATTAAACAATCTTAGAGGAATTGATGCATTTATTCAAGTTGCATGCCCAAGAATTTCGACAGATAATCAATTTGACAAGCCAGTATTATCAACACCACAGGCAAATGCACTTCTAAAAGTTCTACGAAAAGAAAACATTGATGAATATTTAGAAATCCCACATTGGTTATAGCTATGACATTAAATTTTGAAATCTAACGTTATTAGATAAATTTTCAAATAATTTTGATTTTTTTGCTTTAATTTTGTATTGAATTCCTTGAGAAATAGCATGTTCAAGTAAATCTAAAGCAGCATCATAATTTGAAAGCATAACATAATTAGATGCTTTATCAAAAAGAACATCTCCATTATCAGGATAATCTTCTAGTATACTATTACAACATGAAATAGATTCATTAAATTTCTTCATAGAAAATAAAATACGTTCTTTATGATATAACACAATATTATAATTTGAATTATTTTTTAAAATATTATCACAAATAGATAATGCTTCAATTAAATTTCCTTGTTTACGAAAAGAAGATATTTTATTAATTAATACAGATAAATCAGTAGGACATATTTCTAAGGCAGTATCATAACATTTCATTGCATTAGAAAAATCTTTGAGTTTACTTAGAGCATATCCCTTATTGTTTAGTGAACTGATATGTTTTGGATCCTGAGTCAATATCTTATCATAATATGTAATTGCTTGTTCAAATTTTCCTTCTAAAAATAATCTATTGCCTTCATCTAAAATTGAATTTATTTTAGGATCAGTCATGATTAATCAGAATTAGGTTTTATCAAAATTTTACCAAAAAGTCCTTTACCATTAAGCATTCTATTATGAGCCTTAACTGCATCTTCTAAAGAATATACAGAATCAATAATTGATTTAATTTTACCTTTTGACATCCAATAGAAACCCTGCTCTAATTCAGCTCTAGTCCCTTGAGTTGAGCCTAAAATATTAATGCCTTTAAAGAAAATATGTCGTAAATCAGTTTTAGCATCATAACCAGTAGTAGCACCAGTTGTAACAATAGTTCCACCATAATTTAACAAAGTTAGTTCTTTATTCCAATGAGAACCACCAATGTGTTCAAAAATTACATCAACGCCAGGAACATCAGTAGAAGATTTTGGAATTTTTTTTGCAATTGCTCTGACTTCTTTGTGCCAATCATCTTTTCTATGATCTACTGCAAAGTCAGCTCCGAGTTCTAAACATTTGTCTAGTTTGTCAGGACTTGCTGTTGCAATTACCGTACAACCAAATAATTTTGCAATTTGGATTCCAAAAGTTCCGATACCTGAACTTCCACCCATTATCAAAACTATTTGTCCAGGTTGAATTTTTGCTCTGCCAACTAACATGTGCCAGGATGTTAGCAATGTCATTGATGCAGCTGCTGCGTCATCATAAGAAACACCTTCTGGAATTTTCATTACATTAACTTCAGGTAAATGTGTAAATTCACAATATCCACCCCAAAGAGGTCCTGTTTCAAAACCCCAAATTGTTCTTTTTTTACAATCAAATTCTCGTCCATCAGTACATGCTTTACAAACTCTACATGACATATTTCCATGCGATACTACTCTATCTCCAACTTTGATATTTTTGACATCTTCACCAACGGCAATTACTTCACCTGCAGCATCTGTTCCAGAAATATGAGGTAATGGTATTGCCAAAGGTTTTCCTCGCATACCCCAAATATCATCATAATTTAGTCCTGCAGACATAACTTTGAAAACAACTTCATTAGAACGTGGTTCAGGATTAGGTAAATTTTTGATTTTTAAAATCTTAGAAAAATCATCATCAGTTGTGTATTCATCATATACTAGTGCCTTCATAATTATTTTCTAATTTTTAGAGATATATGATTTATCAGAATCTTTGTACCATAAACAATTATAATCATAACAACAAAAAATAGATTGTGTCAGAGAATTCAGTATTTCCAGGGGATAAAATAGCATCTATTGAAGAATACGAGGCAGGAAATAACACTTTTGATGACGGAGATATGGTTAGAGCAGCTACTGTAGGGGAGAGAATTATGGACAAAGAAACACGAATGGTTAATGTGAATCATCCAAAACTTCTATCAATTCCAAGAGTAGGAGATGTCATAATTGGAAAAGTTGCAGCAGTGATGTCATCTATGATTGCAGTTTCAATTGATTACATTAATGGAAAACCAACCACCTCAAAAGTAGAATGTATTTGCGGAACACGAAATATGAGAATAAGAAATGTAGCACTAGTCAACGACATAGTATCATTGAAAATTGTTGCTCATCTTAATGGAACAATTCATGCAGTGATGGATGAACGAGAATTTGGAATTATATTTACAAAATGTAGAAAATGTGGAGGAAAAGTTGTTACAATGCGTGATGCCATTAAATGTACAGATTGTTCATGGATTGATGAAAGAAAACTTTCTTCAAATTTTGGCAAAAGTGATTTCGTACATTTAAGAGAGTAAAAGAAATGCTACGTGTTTCGTTCCAAGGCGAACGAGGTGCATATAGTGAAGCTGCAGCAAAATCTTTTTTCAATAAAGATATCAAAACAATTCCACTTCCAACATTTACAGAGATTTTAGAAAGTACATCCAAAGACATTACAGAATATACAATTTTACCTGTAGAGAATTCATTGGAAGGAAGTGTAGGAGAAAGTTATGATTTATTATATTCAACAGATCTAAATTCTACTGGAGAAATATATCATAGAATAGAACATTGTTTAATTGGATTTGGGAAAATAGAAGAAATAGATACAGTGTATTCACATCCACAAGCTTTAGGTCAATGTAGAAAATTTATTCAAAAAAACAATATGAAAACAATTCCTACATACGATACAGCAGGTAGTGTAAAAATTATTCAAGAATTAAATGAAAAAAAATGTGCATGTGTTGCAAGTAAAGCAGCTGCATCAATTTACAATATGCCAATTATTACTGAAAACATTGCAGATAATCTCAATAATTATACAAGATTTTTAATATTATCGAAAAAAGAATCTGCAAAAACTGGAAATGATAAGACTTCAATTATTTTTTCAATAAAGCATGAACCAGGTTCATTATACAGAATTATAGAGAATTTTTATAAAAATAATGTTAATTTAACAAAAATAGAATCAAGACCTACAAAAGCAAATGTATGGGAGTATAACTTCTATGTAGATTTTGAAGGTCATCAAAAAGATGCTAAGATTTTAGAAATGCTAGATAAAATTAAAGAAGATACACTTTTTATGAAAATTTTAGGTTCATATCCTTCTGCAAAACTAAGCTAGAATCCTTTTGGTTTTCGTAAAGTAAAACCTAAACTAAATCCAAGAATTACTACTCCAGAGGTAATAACCATGAAATCAAAAGTAATTCCAAAGGGATCAGGGGTTTGATTGGTGTTAGCTGTAATTTCTAATTCGCTACCACCAGTGTTTTGAATCAAAATTTTTGTTTGACCATCTTCTGTATGTACCCAATCTAAAATCAATTCTTTTTTGTATGATGTATTTGGAATGTTAAATCCATCACCTGGACTTGAAAGTTGAAGGTCAAATGCATCACCAACAATCATCATATATTGTGGTGCATCTTTGGGTGCAGGAATTGAAAAAGATGCTGAATCACCTGTACCAATAACAAAATCTTCATCCATAGAAACTGTTGGGGCTAAATGTACAAGTAAGGAATAACCACCAAGTACAATAATTATACTTCCAACAACTAAACCAATAATAGTTCTAGTGGCTAACATAATAAAATGACTTTAGATGCTGTTTAAAAAATTATCTACATTAAAGAAACGTCATGAGGCTGACTTTCTGCAAACCCAGCTCTAGACATTTTAATAAATTCAGCATTTGTTTGCATTTGAGTAATTGTATGTGCTCCACAGTAACTTAAACCAGAACGTACACCACCTGTAAGTTGTTTTAAAATATCTACAACCGTTCCTTTGTATGGTACCATTGCCTCAACACCTTCTGCAACATAATCATTAAGATCATCATCAAATGAGATAGAACCAGTTTCTTTAGATTTTCTTCCTATTGATGCCGCAAGAGAAGCCATTCCACGATATACTTTGAAACGTTTTCCATTCTTTGTGAAGACAGTTCCAGGAGATTCATCAGTTCCTCCCAACATACTTCCCACCATTACAGTTGAAGCACCAGCTGCTAATGCCTTTGTAGCATCACCTGAAGTTCTAGTTCCACCATCAGAAATTATTGGAATACCATAATCACGTCCTATTTTTGCACAATCCATTACTGCAGTCAGTTGAGGAACTCCAGAACCAGTAATTACTCGAGTTATACAAATTGAACCAGAACCGACACCAACTTTTACTGCGTCAACTCCTGCTTTCATTAAATCTTCAGCACCTTGAGCAGTTGCAACATTTCCTGCAATTAATTCACAATCAGGAAATGCCTTTTTGATATGTTTTACAGTACTAATTGCATTTTCACTATGACCATGTGCAATATCAACAACTAACGTATCAGCACCCGCTTCTAAAAGAGATTCACTTCTTTCTAGAAAATCACCTTTTACACCAACTGCTGCTCCGACAATAGGACGACCTTTATTGTCTTTTGAGGCATTTGGATAATCAGCATTATTTGTAATGTCCTTGCTTGTAATCAAACCTGTTACAAACCCAGAGTCATCAACTAAGGGTAATTTTTCAATTCTATGTTTATGTAAAAGCTCTTTTGCTTCATCAATTGATATACCAGATTTTGCAGTAACAACATCTTTTGTCATTACATCTTGTATGAGACTTTTAGGATTGGCAAACAATAGATCTCGTTCAGTAACAATTCCAATTAATTTTGAATTACTATCAACTACTAATAATCCAGAAATATTTCGATCATCAGCATAATTGAATGCATCTTGAAGTGTTTTTTCAGCAGTTATTGAATAAGGATTTTCAATAATTACACTTCCAGAGCGTTTTACTTTAAGAACTTCATTTGCTTGTTCTTCTATTTTTAAGAATCTATGAATTATTCCTATTCCTCCTGCACGTGCCATTGTTACAGCCATAGATGATTCAGTTACAGTATCCATATTTGCACTCACAAATGGTATGTTTAGAGAAATATTTCGAGATAATTGAGTTGCTAGACTAGTTTGACTTCTGCTTGTAATGTTGGAATATTTGGGTACAAGAAGAACGTCGTCAAATGTCAATCCTTCTTTAAATTCCAATGAAACCTTGTTCCAAAAGTAAAATATTGATTATAAGCCTTTGTGTTATTTGGATAGTTTTGAAGCGATTGTAATAGCATCTTTAGTAGCCATTACATTATGAGTACGAATAAGATCGGCACCATTTAAAACACATATTGCTTCAGCAGCAATAGATCCAAACAATCGATCAGTAGGGTTTTCTTTTTCTAAAAGACTTCCAATAATTGATTTATTTGATACAGATATTAGAATAGGATAATTCTTTTTTATAGAATTTAAATTCTTAATTACAGATAGATCCCGCTCTACCCAATTTGTTTTAATTTTTGTAAAAAATTTACCTTTTCCGGTTTTCCTAAAAAATCCAATTGCAGGATCCAATACAATTTTTTTAGTTGAAATATTAGATTTTTTTGCAATTTTTAAGCTATCTTCAAGAAGTTTTTTTGTAGAAGTAATAGCACTTCCAGAAATAATTTTAGAATCATATGCACATAAAATTAAAGAAGGTTGAAATTTGGATACAACGTCTTTCATTTTTTTATCATATTTTAATCCAGAAATATCATTTATTATTTCAACATCATTTTCTAAAGCATTTTTTGCAACACTAGATCTACACGTATCAACAGAAATTGGAAGATTAGAAACATTTTGAATAATTTTAACTGCATTAAGTATTCTTTCAGATTCAGTTTTTTCAGATACATTTGTAGACAAATATGGTGCAGTAGACATTCCTCCAACATCAATAAAATCAGCACCTTGATTTTCCATCTCAATTATTGCATTTTTAATACTTGAACTAGTAGTATTGATTGATTTTTTGTAAAATGATTCTGGGCTAGTGTTCAAAATACCCATAATTCTAACAGGGTTTTTCCCACCAACTGCAATATTTCCAATTTTTGTCATATAGTTTATGAAAACCCAATACAATTTGAGTGATATGATGATTTCAGGTTGGAAAAAAAGGTATTTACTCATTTTAAAGGAATTAAACTATAGTCAAAAAAAGGATAAGGAATCTGCCATTATCTTAGATTCTATTTTAAAGAAAACAAATACTACTGATAAAATTTTAAAACTAATTAATGGTAAAACAGTTTTTGTAATAGGTTCTGGACCCTCATTATCAAATGCAATTCCAAAACTAAAAAAATTAAAAAAATCGATAAAAATTGCAGCAGATAGTTCACTAAAGCCGTTAGTAGATAATGGAATAATTCCAGATATTGTTGTAACAGATTTAGATGGTGATGAAAATACAATTAAAAAAATTGCAAAAACAAAATCAATATTTGTCATACATGCACATGGAGATAATATTGAAAAATTAGAATTGGTAAAAAAAATTAAAAACTGTATTGGAACAACTCAATCAAATCCATTTAATAAAATTCAAAATTTTGGTGGATTTACCGATGGTGATAGAGGGGTTTTCTTAGCAAATTATTTTGGTGCAAAAAAAATTATTTTGTTTGGAATGGATTTTGGAAATAGAATTGGGAAATTTTCTAATACAAAAAAAGCAGATAGAAAAATAAAGTTAAAAAAATTAGAAATTGGAGAAAATCTTTTGATCTGGCTATCAACGATCACAAAATCAGAATTATTTACTACATCAAAACCAATTAAAGGATTTAAGAAAATATCATACAAAGATCTAGATATCACAATTACCTAGAATGCATTTAATACCCATAACTAATTTATTAAATTATGAAATTTTCTGAAGAGCAAATAAAAGAAATAGTTGCTTTAAGAGAAAATATGCTTCAGCAAATAGAAAAACATCAAGAGGGTATTGAAATGTTAGAAAAAAATATCACGGTACTAGATGTATTTCTAAAAGGGTCTAGTTTCACAAAAGCATCTGAATTAAAAACAGATAGTGAGCCTGAAATTGTAAAAGAAATTCAAGAATCCAAACCAATAGAAAATTCAATTCCAATTAAAAGAGGAAATGATGGTAAAATAATTGCCAATGCATATGTTACACCAGATAAAGTTTCAATAATTTTAGATGAACAAGTTATGATTAATGCAGATACTCCACCTTTCAAATCATTCTTTTTAGATAGAATTATTGGAGAAATGAAGAAAAAAGATTTTGTTGAAGCCGAAAATGGAAAGATCCAAAAAGAATCAATCATAGATTACATTGTAAATAAAAATGGAGTAAACATTAGAGAAATTATAATTAAAAATTATAGACAAAAAGAAAGAGTGACTGAATTGATTAATACAGCAGGATGGTCATTAACAAGAATGTTAGAAAATATTAGCAAGTGATTGTATGGATAAAATTTTAGTTTTAGACTTTGGTTCACAGTATAGTCATTTAATCTGTAGGAGAATACGAGAATTTTCTGTTTATGCAGAATTAGTACCATATGATATTAGTTATGAGGAAATACAAAAACACAATCCAAAGGGGATAATTTTTTCTGGAGGACCGTCCAGTGTTTATAATTCAGAAGCTCCAGTTCCAGAAAATAAAATTTTTGAAATGAACTTACCATTGTTAGGAATTTGTTATGGACATCAATTAATTGTAGATAAATTTGGAGGAAAAGTGAAAAGAGCAAACAAAGAATATGGTTCATCACTTTTAACAATAGACAATGATAGTGATTTACTAAATGGAATAGGAGAATCAGTTAGAGCATGGATGAGTCACGGTGACGAAGCTGAAGAAATTCCGCCTGGATTTAAAATAATTGGCCATACTGAAGGTGCAAAAGCTGCAGCAATAGCATCAGATGAAAAGTCAGTATATGGAATTCAATTTCATCCAGAAGTAGTTCATACAGAACAAGGTACTGAAATTCTCAAAAATTTTGTTCTAAAAGTATGTGGTGCAAAACAAGAATGGACAATGGAAGGTTTTATTGATTCAGCAGTAGAAAAAATTTCAAAAATTGAAGGAAATGTTCTATGTGGGGTTAGTGGTGGAATAGATTCCACAGTAGTGGCTTTACTTATTGACAAGGCAATTGGGAATAGGCTCAAGTGTGTCTTTGTGGATAATGGTTTGTTACGATTAAACGAAGAAAAAGAAGTAGAAGAGATGTTTAAAGAAAATTTCAAAGTTAATTTCACATCAGTTAATGCAGGTAAACAATTTCTTGAAAAATTGAAAGGAATAGAAGATCCAGAAGCCAAAAGAAAAATTGTTGGTGAAGAATTTATTCATGTTTTTACTAATTTTGCTGAAAAAGAAGGTCCATTCAAATGGTTAGCTCAAGGAACGCTATATCCAGATGTAATTGAAAGTGGAGTGTCAAAGGGTCCAGCAGCTGTAATAAAATCTCATCATAATGTAGGAGGATTACCAGATTGGCTTAATTTAGAAATTTTAGAACCGTTAAGAGAATTATACAAAGATGAAGTTAGGCATATTGCCAAAATTTTAGGTGTTCCTGAAAAACTTTTCATGAGACATCCATTTCCAGGTCCAGGATTATCAGTGAGAATAATTGGAGAGGTTACTCCAACAAAATTACAAATTTCAAAAATAGCAAGTAAAATTGTCGAAGAGGTATTAACGGAATCTGGATTTTATACCAAAGTTTGGCAAGCTTATGCTGCAGTAGGAGATGATAAAGCAGTAGGGGTTGTGGGCGATGAGAGAAGATATGGAAACATAGTTATGATTAGAGTTGTAAATTCTATCGACGCAATGACTGCAGATTGGACAAGACTACCACATGAAGTATTAGAAAAAATGAGTAACAGAATAACGAATGAAATTGAAGATGTAACTTGGGTAACATATGCAATTTCCAGCAAACCGCCTGCAACAATTGAGCCACAATAGTGAAAAATTATGAATTATGAAAAAATCTGTGATAAAATATTAGAATCTAATGAAAAAATCAGATATGCTGCAGTTTATGATTATGGTGAACTTTATGATAAAATAAGACCAGGTGTTAAATCTCATTTAACAAGAGAAGAAACTGAAACATCATTATCACAGGCAATTTATCGATGGTCAACAAGGAAAAAAACTGCTGATAAAATTGGAGCTCCAGTTTTTGCATTGGCAAAATATGAAAAAATCTATAGAATTACAATTCCTATTGGGGGTGCAGGATTAATTTTGATAACTACAGAATTAGATGTAAATGTTAATGAAGTTATAGATAAAGCTCTTGAAATTAGAGATTTGTATGCTAAAGATTTGTGATCGATATGGACTTTCATGTCTTTGATAGTTATGTGAAAGCAAATGATGGTCATACAATGCATTTTGATGTCATTACTGACAAAAATGATACTGAAAATGCAATATCATTTGCAAAAGAATGGTTAAAATCAATTGGGGAAGATAGCGTTAAAGTAACTACAGAAGAATGTAAATTTTGTCATTCTGAATCAATTCCAGAAGATATGGAGATTGAAATTATGACAAATGGATATTTTATTGCAAAAATGGATGGATGCCCACAATAATTAATCTAACAGAGCAGCACCAAATACTCCTGAAGAATCTCCAAGATTATTTTTTAATATAGGCGTGTCAATAATATCTGAAAATACTTTTGAGTAAATTGATTGCTTACCCTCATCATATAGAAAATCAATATTAGATAAACCACCACCAAGTATTATGGCATCAGGATCTAAGATATCAATTACATTTGCCAGACCATGACCAAAATTTTCTAAAAATTCATCTTTCCATTGTTTACCAATGCTAATATCAAAATTTTCAATAATTTCAGGCATGGTTTGAGTTAATCCAGTTAATTGATTCCAACGTTTTTCTAAAGACGGTCCACTGATGTAAGTTTCAACACATCCATTTTTACCACAATAACAAGAATTACCATTTTGATGTAAAGTATGATGTCCCCATTCACCTGCAATGTTAGTTCTACCAGAATGAAGAGTATTATTAATTACAATTCCTCCACCAACGCCAGTACCCATAATTACACCAAAAACTAGATCAAATCCAATTCCAGCACCCATTTTAGATTCAGCAAGTGTAAAACAATTGGCATCATTTTCTATAGAAATATTTTTTTCTAATTTATTTTCCAGATCTTTTTTTAATGATTTACCAATTAAACACTGAGTATTACTATTTTTTATTAATCCAGTTTGTTTTGAAATTGCACCAGGACAACAAATACCTAAAGAAAAATCAGAAATATTTTGAGATGTATCTAAAATTAATGTTGTAACAGTATGGATAATTTTTTGATAATCAGTTTGGGGAGTAGGAACTCTTTTTCTTTGTATAATGTTTAAATTTTCATCAAGGAGAATAATTTCTATTTTAGTACCACCTAAATCTACACCAATTTTGTACAACAATAATTTATGAAAAACAGTATGCTTAAGTTTTAACTAAATTTATCCCATTGGAGGCATGCCGCCGCCACCTGGACCACCAGATATAGCAATTACATCATCAATTCTAAGAATCATGCATGCAGCTTCTGTTGCAGATTTAATGATCTGTTCTTTAACTACAATTGGCTCTACAACATGAATTGCCATCATATCAGCAATCTTTGTATTTTTAGCATCAATTCCAGTCCATTTTTGACCTTGATTG
>Ga0207991_1000763_pt1 | contig 21225 bp, 20 predicted proteins | sample ETN07SmetaG_FD_185786 | JGI IMG/M metagenome (GOLD analysis project Ga0207991, IMG submission 185786) | Marine microbial and viral communities from oxygen minimum zone, Eastern Pacific Ocean - ETNP2014F14-07SV275 (SPAdes) (version 2) | ecosystem: Environmental > Aquatic > Marine > Oceanic ... | reverse complement strand
GCAGCTCCAAAACGTAAGGCAGCTAAGAGAAAAGCAGCTCCAAAACGTAAGGCAGCTAAGAGAAAAGCAGCTCCAAAACGTAAGGCAGCTAAGAGAAAACGTTAAGTGTTTCTTACACCAAGCGGTCGTCTAAAACGGCGATTGTTTTACTTTTTTATATTAAAAATAAGCTAACCAAACATTTGATTTGGAGGTGTGCTTTGTTTTCCTTTGATTGAGTTTTTTGCAACAGAAAATTTTTTGTCTTTTGGAGTAATGGATAGTTTGACCGATGTGTTAATTGCGTAGTGAGGTGTGCCATCAGGATTTGTAAAGTTGGTTGCAATTCCAACTCTATCCAAATCAACTCTTACTTTAACAATTGTTCCATCTTCAAGCTTAAATGAGACAAAATCATTTTTCAATCTATCAAACTCAAGCATTTTAAATTCAATTTTTTCTGGTTTCTGACTCATCTAAATCACACTAGTATAGATAACTGGCAAGCTTGATTTGCTCTTCTGTACTAATAATATTTTTTGAGGCAAGCAAGTCTAACAAATCTTTGATTAATGTTTTTGTTTCTTCAGAAACGCCTCCAGCAGAGCCTTTATCGCCGGGAGGACCTGGTGGACCCCTTGGACCTGGAGTACCCATAACGCCCTTATCTCCAGGTGTACCCATCTCACCATTAGGACCAGGTGGACCTGATAACCCACGTTCACCTTGAGGACCTTGAATTCCCTGTGGACCCATAGGACCTGACTCGCCAGATTTACCTGATAATCCACGTTCACCTTGAGGACCAAGTGTGCCTTGTTGACCTTTATCACCACGACTGCCAAGAGGACCTGTAATACCCTTCTCTCCAGGTGGACCTGTTGGACCCTGGGTGCCCTTATCACCACGACTGCCAAGAGGACCTGTAATACCCTTCTCTCCAGGTGGACCTTGAATGCCTTTGTCACCAGGAGAACCAGGTGGACCTGTTGGACCTTTTTCACCCTTATCGCCGGGAGGACCTGTGATGCCTTTGTCTCCTCTATCTCCCTTATCCCCCTTGTCTCCTTTGTCACCCTTAATGCCTTGAATGCCTTTGTCACCAGAAGAACCAGAAGAACCTGTTGGACCCTTATTACCATTCTCGCCAGGTGGACCTTGAATGCCTTTGTCACCAGGAGAACCAGGTGGACCTGTTGGACCAGTTGAGCCTTTTTCGCCCCCATCACCAAGAAGACCCATTGGACCGGTTATGCCTTTATCACCCCTATCACCTTGTAAACCACGAGTTCCACGTGGTTTTTGTACATCCTCTTTTACAATTTGTCTTGGTTTTGGTGTTTGTTGTATTTTATCACTTTTGGGTGGATCTTTCACTTGTTTTGTTTCTTGAGATGTATTAAATTCAAACGTGGTATGAGCAGATGAAAACAAGTCCCTTACTGTAATCCATATAGAGTCTAATCTGAATACAGTATCAGGAATTGGGTTTGAATCACTGCCTAATGTTTCAGAAAAATTTCCCTTAGAAACATTCAGGTGAAAATCATCTTTCCATAAAGAATCAAAGGTTTGAGCCTCAATACTTTCGTTAGAGGGTTTATCTGCAGTTATAGCAATTTGAGCTTCATAAACACCAGAAGAGGCACCAAATGGAGATTTGCCTATAATATTAATCGTTTTTGACAATAGTCATTCTGTCAAGTTGAACTATTTTTATATTTTTCATAGGAAATTAGATAGAAAAGATCGGGTTTTTCATGAATTATGAAAGAATATTTAACAGGATACATTTCAATACTGGAAATAGGATGAATGATGAAAAAACAGATAATTCTGGTGATATGCCGGAATTTTTATTAGAAAAAGAAAAACAGCCAAAATCATCAAAAAAAAATGTTGATAAGCATAATCAAGAAAAAAACAAATTAACCAAAAAATGGTCTTCATTACTAAAGAAACCAACCAAGAAGGATTTAGTGAAAAGTGAAACAAGCCTTGTTGATCCTGATTACAATCGTAAAAAGTTGTTCAGTAAGGGAATAAATCTGATGGCAGATTTAAAACTTGAAGACGCATCAAGAGTGTTTGAATTGGTCCTGAGAAGTAATCCAGACGATGTTTATTCACTTTTGAAATTGGGTTATTGTAGATTTCACTTGGAAGATTACTCAGAATCTATGAGAGCATATGATAAAGTGTTAGATATTGATGTAGCAAATGCTGATGCATGGAATCTTAAAAGTCTAGTATATTATGAGCGAAAAACTTATGCAAAGGCATTAGATTGTGCAGACAAAGCAATCGATTCTGATCCAACATTTGGGATGGCATGGTATAATAGATCATGTTATCTTTCTTTGGAAAATCAAATTCCAGAATCACTTGATGCACTTGTACGTTCTATTAAAATTGACGTAAAAAATGCAAAGCGTGCTGTTAAGGACAAAGATTTCATGAATGTCAGGTTTGAAGAAGGATTCAAAAGAATAGTTGAAGTTGTGGTAATTGAATCACTTCGACAGGGTTATCATACGCTTGGTGCTATTGTTTGGACTACATTTTTGGACAGTGAAGATGTACTCAAGTGTTTAGATAGGCTAATGAAAAAGGGGTTGGTCACAAAACATGAAACAAGAAAAGTATGGAGTACTATAGATACATACGATCTGGTTCCAGAAATGGCAAATAAGATTGGAACAACAAAAAGAGGTATGTTTGGTATACCAAGAAAATCTCTACCAAAACCAGTAGAGATTCTAAAAGAATTAGCAGAAGCTATACAATTGATAAAAACGTCAATAGAAGAAGAAGAGTTAGAAAAAACGATCGAATATTGCAATATATTCATAAACCAAGAAAAATGTGGGCAAAAAATGATTGACGAATATTTAGAAGAGCATAGAGAAATTAGATTGGTCAAAATCAGGCTCAAGGATAAGGGTATTGACTTTTTGAAAGATCATAAGAAAAAAATGTTGGCAATGTTTGATAATATGGAAATCTCTGTTACAAAGAAACTTAGAGGTGATTGGCCCGCAATTAATTAAGATTATTCTGCAGAAAGATCCCAGTAGCTTGCATTTTCTTGTTTGTCAATTGGCTTTTCAAGGCTTTTCCATTCCTTAAAGGAATGAACGTATAATTTTACATTTTGAATACCTATTGATTTTAGGGCATAGTATGCCAGCCCTGATAATGTGCCTACACTACCACAGTATGTTATAATCTCAGCATCTTCTGGAATTCCTCTATTTTTCAAGAAGTTTCTCATACTTTCTTTTGTTCTCAAAATTTTTCCATCAGTTGCTAATGTCCTATATGGTATGTTAATTGAGCCAGGAATATGCTGTTCTAAATAGTTGAGTCTTTCTCTATTATCTATCAGTACAACATTTTCCTTTTCTTTTGCCTTTTCCAAATATTCTGCAGTAGCCATAATGTTAGGTTTCAAATTTAGTGAATGTTTTGCAGGTTTAATATTTGGTTTCTCAGTACTTGTTTTAAGCCCCAGTTCTTTCCATTGTGAATAAGTTACTTCAAGTAGTGCAACATTATCGTGTCCAATATATTGAAGCGTCCATGCTACTCTAGAGGCTAAAGCACCAAACGTATCATCATAAACAACAACTTGAGTATTATCTGCAATTCCCATGTCTTCAGCCAATTTTACAACGCTTTCAGGTGAATCATCAGACAAAAGACTAGCAAGTGGCAAGTTTACTGCATTAGGAATATGACCCTTGTTGTAATCTTCCTCGCGTCTCACATCTATCAGTCTTAAAGAATCATCTTTGATTTTTGATCTAACAGTATCTACGTCTACAGTTGGGTGTGTTATTTCATTACTCAAGCTGCACATTCACCTTTACCTGTAACAGTATGATAGCTTGTATCACTCCCATAGTCAGAGTAAAAGTCTGGATCATCATCCTTCGACGGTGGAATAACTAGTGGCGAAAGAATTTTCTTCATATCGCCGACAGATTTTATTTTGGACGATTCATTGCCATGTACAATCCTATCAATCCAAGCAGAAAGCGTATCACTAGATTGTTTGTTTTTCTTAAAGAGTTCAATGATCTTCAAGATGACAGGAATGGTACGTTTTACGGGTACTCTTATACACGTAACACCAAGCATGGATTTATCATCAAATCTTCCTCCCAGAGACATGCTATAGTTGGGATACATGTCCTTGCCCACTCTTGCGCCACCACCAAAAAAACCAATGGTAGCAATTTCATGTTGTCCACAAGAATTAGGACATCCGCTAATCTTTATTGTCGCATCACGTAAATCGTCATCCTCATCTAGTTTTAACTCTAAAAATTTGCGTTGAATCTCTTTTGCCAGTCTATGAGAGTTTGTAAGAGCCAAGTTACAAGATGAAGTACCAGAACAGCCAACAGACGAAGCCATAGTCAATGAACCTGAATTTGCTAATCCTGCTTCAAGCAATCTAGAGTAAAGATTTGGTAGTTCACTTTCATGTACATATCTAAGTATTATATCCTGTGAGAAGCCATTTCGTGCAAATCCTTCAGCTGAAAAGTCCTTAGTGATTTCTGCCATAGCACGAAGTTGGCTTGCAGTTATATCACCAGATTCGAGTGTAATAAAAACAGCACTATACTCTTCCTGTTTTTGTTTGTAGGTAGTTGTCTTCAACCATCGTGCATAACCATCAGACACTGAACCATTTTCGCTGGAAACGGAAATTGGTCTTTTGATTTCATTTTGTTTCTGGTTTATGTTTAATCTTACAATAACTGATTGTGTTGCCCTAACAATCGTTCTCTGCTTAAGAACCAAGTTTTTGAATTTATCCCAGCCCATTTCATCAACAAGATAACGCATTCTGTTTCTTGCCATGTTCTTTCTGTTACCCATCCTATCAAAAATTTGTAGAACAGCAATTGACGTATACAAAAGATCTTCTTCTGATGTAAAATCTTCAAGCTGATGACCTACAAATGATTTGTTTCCAAGACCGCCACCGAGAAATATTTTAAATCCACGTTGATTTTTCCCATCAAGTTCTCTAATTTGAGGAATTAACCCAACATCAGTTATTCTAGTCATTCCGTGTTTTTCACAGCATGAAAAATTGAATTTGAATTTCCTTGGAAGTGACTGGTTTAGTGGGTTCCTTAAAAGAAATCTTGCTGTTCCAATTGCATACGGTGTTGCGTCAAATTGTTCATCATTACAAACTCCCGATAATGGGCTACACATAACATTTCTAACCGTATTACCACATGCTTCACGGGATGTTAGCCCAACATCCGCAAGCCCATGCATTATTTCTGAAACATCCTCAAGAACAACCCAATGTAACTGAACATTTTCCCTGGTTGATACATGCGCACTGCCAATTGAGTACATCTCACTCAGCTGAGCAATCTTTTCTAATTGATAAGGATAAATCTGACCCGCAGGAATTTTAATTCTAACCATTGCGTAATCGTCTGTCATTCTTGTGCCGTACGCACCATGTTGTAGACGAAAACGCCTAAAATTATCATGATCAATTTTACCCTGCCGGTAAAGCTTTACCGTTTGGGCAAAGTTATCAGCTTCCTCTCTTCGTGACCAATCAATCTTTGGCTTTTTAGAAGCCGATTTTGATGGTCTTAGCTGTTGCGCCATCTTTTGTACTATAATTAAACAACGGATATAAATTTATGACAACAGGAATTTTGACCAACGTAATGAATTATCAAGTTGAAACTTGCCTGATAATAAATTCCCATTAGTACTGCCTAATTTTTACCTAAGAAAAACTATTAAGCGCTTGTGGCGATGTGCTTTTGTGCAAGAGTCTGTTAATGAGCAACGGCCAGGAAAAATTTTTGCTGATGTAAAAGAAGTTGAAATAACGCGTGCCATTGCTAAAGAATTTTACTCTGTTTTACAAGAAAGAGCTGAATCTGATGTGATAATTATCGGTGCCGGACCTGCTGGACTTACAGCTGCACGCGAATTATCATTAATGGGATACAGAATTTTAGTTATCGAACAAAATAACTATCTTGGCGGTGGTTATTGGTTGGGTGGATATATGATGAACCCGGTTACAGTTAGAGCTCCTGCACAAAAAATTTGGGATGAGCTTGGAATTCCTTACAAAAAAGTTGGTGAAGGACTTTACTTAACCCCTGGACCTCATGCAGTGTCAAAGTTAATTGCAGCAACATGTGACGCCGGTGTAAAATTTTTGAATCTTACAAAATTTGATGACCTAGTTTTAAGACATGGAAGAGTTGCTGGAGTTGTTGTGAACTGGATGCCAGTATCTGCACTACCAAGAAACATAACTTGTGTTGATCCAATTGCGCTTGAAGCAAAGATGATCATTGATGCATCAGGACATGACTCTGTTGCTGTAAAGAGACTTGTGGATAGAAATATGGTAGAATGGAAAGGAATGAACCCAATGTGGGTTGAAAACGGCGAGGAACATGTTGTTGAGAAAACAGGCGAAGTTTTCCCTGGCCTTGTTGCTGCAGGCATGTCAGTCACGGAAACACACGGACTTGCAAGAATGGGACCAACTTTTGGTTCAATGCTGTATTCTGGAAAAAAAGCAGCAGAGATTACAGACCAAAAAATAAAAGAGATTGATCATAAAATCCCACAAAAATCTGATTGAAAATATCTAAAATTTTTCTGTATGATGAACCAGCAGTTCAGGAAATACAAATTTCTAATCTAAAAAATTTCCTTCTAGAAATGTTTCCCGTAGATGTAGAAATTAAGGAATGCGTTTTTCATAATTTGGATGAAAAAACTATGGAAAAAATTTCTGACTGTAGAGTTTTTGATACCACATCGCCTTTTAAAAAACATGTACCAAGCAAATTGGAAATTGATTTTGAGAAAAGTGTTTGCGAAGATACCAAGCTGATGGAAAATACAACAAGAGTTGAAAATGCTGAAAGGATTGAGGATGTTATAATGTACGATGGGTTCGAAATTCAAAATTCCATCAACACCAATATTTCTCAGGATTGTCTGAGCCAAAATAATTTGCACATTATTTTTACAAACAAGCTAATCTGTACCTATGACAATGTGGATCATAGATATCATGGTAGAACAGTGATTTGCTCAAACCCAGCTATCATATCAACTACTGGAATGATCGAGGCACCAGCTAAATCAAGAGAATATTATCTTGAAGCTATGAAGTGTAAAATGCAAGGATTGGATATAAAATCTGTTAAAAAAAACCATAGTGGAAAATTTTTGGATTATCACGACCAAAGACTTTCAAAAATTGCTGAGGGTTATTTGCTCCAGGCTATTTTTTATTATATTACAGGCGATGCATTCTGCGATAGCCTGGATTGCAGGCTAAACAATGCTCACTGGCAAAAAGATCTAATTTATTCTCAAATCAAAATTAGTAAACTTTGCAAAAAACACCAAAAAATTCTTGATGATCTCTGAATAATTTAAATTCATGAAACGTGGGCTTGAAACATGATGGCTGATAATGCTGGTTCGAGTGTCATGATCGAAAGGGAACCGCCAAAAAAAGTGGAAAAAAGAAAGACAAATTATGATGTGATAATTATCGGTGCCGGGCCTGCTGGATATACTGCGGGAATTTACACTTCACGCGCAAGACGTGACACACTAATCATTTCTGGAATTTTGCCTGGAGGTCAATTGATGAACACAACCGAAGTGGAAAATTTTCCTGGTTTTGATAGCGGCATTATGGGTCCTGATCTAATGCAGATAATGAGAAAACAGGTAGAAAGAATGGGTGCTACAATCATACAAGATGAAGTGGTAAATGTAGATTTTAGGCACAAGCCATTCAAAGTGTTAACCGCGTCTGAGGAATACGAGGGCAAGGTGATAATAATTTGCACTGGTGCAAACCCAAAAAAGATTGGGCTTGATGGAGAACAAACATTTGCAGGAAAGGGCGTTTCATCTTGTGCTACATGTGACGGGGCTTTTTTTAAAAATCAGGATCTAGTTGTGGTCGGTGGCGGAGATTCGGCGATGGAGGAATCAACTTTTCTTACAAAATATGCATCATCAATACATCTTGTGCACAGAAGAGATGAATTTAGAGCCAGTAAAATTATGCAAGAAAGAGCCCTTTCAAATGAGAAAATCAAAGTCCATTTCAACTCTGTAGTTGAAGAAATTCAAGGGAAACAAAAAGTTGAGAAGGTAATTTTAAACAACACCAAGACTGGCGATAAAACAACTCTTGAAGTTGGTGGTGTGTTTATTGCGATTGGGCATGACCCCAATACCACACTGTTCAAAAACCAAGTTGAGCTGGATGAAAATGGGTATATTGCTTTGCATGAAAATACACAAACGAATGTTCCTGGCGTGTTTTGTGCTGGCGACGTTCACGACCACAGATACAGACAGGCAGTAACTGCTGCTGGATTTGGCTGTATGGCTGCAATTGATGCTGATAAGTATATGTCTGAACACGAATAGGATTATTTTATCTTTTTAATTTCAAAACGAATTTCATTTCCATTTTTTTCCATCTTAACTACTTCATGACCAAGTCTTCTTGCCCAGCTTGCTATGTCATCCTCAGCGGCAGGATCATCAGCCAGAACAGTAAGTATTTCACCAACCTGCATCTTTGAAAGTTCAACGTTTGTTTGCATGACAGGTGATGGGCAAAACAATCCTCTTGCATCTAATATTTTTCCTGATTCAGAAATTATAATTCACCTTACGCTGTTTTTGGATTAGAACAATATTAAAATCTATACGATTTTAGTCGCCTATTGAATGGATAAAATCAAAAGACCATTTTTGCTATAGTTCCCAGATCACGTTCTCTAAAAATAGAAGGGTTGTATCCTCCAAAATTTATTTTTCTGGAAATTCGTTTGATCAAACTTATTGATATTCGGTATAATGCCTTAGAAAATATACCCTCGGGACTAAGCATATACAATTTGTATAGTAATGAAAATGCCCATGCTGATCGTGGATAAAATTCTGAAACGTGCCAATCGATGTAATTTTTTGAATTTTCAATCTTATATCTAATGTGTTCAAGTACTTCCTGAGGCTGTATATACCCAGTTGTGTTAATTTTTGTTTGATTATGTTTCATCGCATGGATTATGTCATCTAATTTGTTTTCAGAGTAAATTAAATTGGTACATCGACCAATGGTAGATTTTACATGAGAATCACTACCTGCAACTACATGCAAATTTTTCTCTTCTGAAAATTTTTTTGCCTTGATATTTGAGTACACATCAACATTTGAGCTGTTAAACACTTCAAAGAGATCACAATGAATAGAGTCCTCACGTAGTGCATCAACTAAGCTAAAAGGGTGAGGTGCGATAGATACAGCATCTTGCTTTTTTACTTCGTCTAATATTTCATATAATGACACACCTGGTTTGATGGCATGATCTATTCCATAAACCAGGACATGGGACTCATTATCAGTTGTAACTTCTTCCGCTGGGTATATCCTTATACAATCAAATTTTTTATGGTTTTTTTTATATTCAGTCATCTGCTTGAAACCGTCAATAGTGTTATGGTTTGTAACAAAAAGTACGTCAAGATCCATCATGTATGCTTGCTCTAGCTGATTGGGAATTGTAACATTACAATCATAGATTGGCTCAAGATCACCAATATTTCCATTAGAAAAAATGTTATGACAATGAAATTCAGATTTTAATGAATTCATTACTGATTTTATTTTGGTACGTCTTAATTATTTAAAATCATCTAAACAAGTCCTCAGTTTTTGGACGGATTATTTTTTGAATTTTTGCGTCTGAAAAATCAAATTTAAAATTTCGTACAATTGCAACTGGGCAGTTCTTAACTTTTCCCATGACAAGTTCCGATGCAGAACAAAGCTCATCAGCTACCGCTATAGCTGTGACTTGTAGGATTTTTCCAAATGTATCAGGTTTACCTTTGTAATCTATGATAGGCTCCATGCCAGCAATTCCAATTGCAATATTTGCCTGCCCCAAACGAAATGGTCTCCCAAATGTATCAGAAATTATTACAGCAGTATTTTTCTTGGTCCTTTGTTCAATTTGTTTTTTTAATTTATCAGCTGATTGATCAGGATCTTCTGGTAACATTGTAACATAACCATCCCTAACATTGCTTTCATCAATACCCGCATTAGCACATACAAACCCATGATTTGATTCTACAATGATTACACTCTCTTGCATCCTGACGATCCTTTTACTCTCTGATAGGATTAATTCTACCAATCGTGGATCCTTTCCATATGAACTCGCAATACCACTAGCAAGGAGAGAAGGATTAACAGAAGATAAATCAACAATTCGTCCCTCATTCTTTGAAATTATTTTTTGAGAAAAGATCAAAATATCATAATCATTGATTACTGTTGATTTTAGGACCAAATCTATGATGTTAGTATTTGGCTCAATCTCTTCTTCAATTTTTACAGGAATAATCTCCAATACCATTATATTTTTTTAAAATGCATGAATAAAAAATATTTAGATTGATTAGGAATATGCTTCCACTTCTAGATTTGTCTTATAATGATTGTTTATAATGCCAATTATCTTGGATAGATCCTTTTCATCCAGTGTAACTGTAGCCAAATCTTTTACCAAATCTTGTGCACGAAAAGCGATTCCCAAGCCACTAATATCAAATAGCTTAACATCATTTGCACCATCAACTACAACTGTTATATTTTCCTCATTCTCATTCCATTCTATGATTTTTGTTTTAGCTGATTTGGCCTTGTCTGCATTTACATTTACAATAACACCATCAAGTTTATTGTCTTTAAAGACAAGTTCATTACTAAAAATATAATCAAGGTGTAACTCTTGCTTCAATCTATCAGTTATAATCGTAAACCCACCTGAAACTGCCATTAATTTCCAGCCAGCATTCTTTAGTGTTTGACAAGCTTCCCTAGCCCCGGTCATTATTGGTAAAGAATTTGCAACTTCTACACACGTTTCATAATCCAAACCTCTAAGAAGTTCTACACGCTGTTTAAGTCCCTCTTCCCAATTTATTTTTCCTTGTATACCCTGTTTTGTAATTTCCCAGATCTCTTTTTCTTTATTTAGTTTTTCAGCTAAAATAGGAAGATATTCGGCATCATAAAGAACTCCCTCAACATCAAAAATTGCTAACAACTACTTTCTGATGTTTTGCCAATTTCTAATAATATTAAGCTTAACCAAGATGATCGATCACATAGTTAGCATTAAATCAGATATAATTTGCATAAAACCATGTCAGGAGAGCTTGATTTCAAGTATGAAGTTGAAATAAAAAAGACAGAGGAAAAACAAAAGATTCCAAAAGAATTCAAAGAAGAATTGAAAGCGTCTGGCTTGATGGATGACAAAGGAAAATTAAAACTAAAAGGAGTTAGCCCAAAAATGCTAAAGAGAATGAAGCAGGAATTTGTGGATTGCCCCGTTCTAGAACAAAAAGTTCAGTTTGTACCATGTTTTGTATGCCCTAATTTCCAAAGTAGGGTGATGGGTAAAGTATTGTGTAAAGGGGATAAACTAAATTAAGATATTTTTTTGAGATTTCTTACCACTTGTTTTATTTTCTTAACAATTTCTAGTTTTTTTGCCATACTGAGTTTAGGCTCTACAGTAACAAATATTGTCTTTAGAGGTATATAGACAACAATTTGTGTTACATTTTTTCGTTCAATGTGTACATAGCTTACTTTTCCGAGGCTCCTATCAAACTCTTGTCGCATTTCTCTTCTCAAGGCAACTTGTTGGCAAAAATGCTCCTGTTGTTTTTGAGATTCCAAAGAAGTTTTTCCTTCTTTCATAATGCCTTCTACAATGTTTCCTTTCAAATCTATTATAGCAATAAATCTCATCTTTTTATGCAGAGATAGTATTTTTTCTGCTATTTTTTGCCAATTAGTTGTTTTTCCCATGATTATAAAATAACCGATAAGTAGATAAAAATTATGAATTAAGAAAAGCTCATTATACAGACTAGTTATGGATTATTGATTGAGTAAAGAAGTTGGCATTACTGTTTCAAAAAATGATAATTTTAGTGAATGGTATACACAGGTAGTTATAAAGGCGGAACTTGCAGATTATGCCCCTGTTAAGGGATTAATTGTACTAAGACCTGATGGTTATTCTATTTGGGAATCAATCAAAGAATCTCTCGATAAAAAACTCAAAGAAACTGGTCATAGAAATGGTTTTTTGCCTGTGTTAATCCCGGAGTCGTTGCTTAGTAAGGAAAAAGAGCATTTTGAAGGGTTTAATCCTGAAGTTTTCTGGGTTACGCATTCAGGAAACTCGGAATTAGGTGATAAACTTGCACTTCGCCCAACATCTGAAACACTTGCATACTCACTTTATTCTAAATGGATAAAGAGCTGGAGAGACCTTCCACTAAAAATTAATTTTTGGAATACAGCCTTAAGGGCTGAGATCAAAGGAACTAAACCATTTCTTAGGACGTCAGAATTTTTGTGGCAGGAAGGTCATACAGTTCACGCGAACAAGGATGAAGCTGAAAAAGAGGTTGCTGATATTTTGCAACTATACAAAAAAACTATAGAAGAAGAACTAGCTATTCCTGTAATAACTGGAAAAAAAAGTGAGAAGGACAAGTTTGTAGGTGCAGTTTACACAACTACACTTGAATCACTAATGCCTGACGGCAAAGCACTTCAAATGGGGACATCTCATTTCCTGGGTCAGAATTTTTCCAAACCATTTGATATAAAATATATCAATGAAAATAATAACGAAACTTTTGCATGGCAGACATCATGGGGGGTCTCATGGAGATTGATAGGAGGCATGATAATGACGCATGGAGACGACAAAGGACTGGTCTTACCACCAAAGGTATCTCCCATTCAGGTTGTTATAATTCCAATCTATTATTCAAAGGAAGACAGAGAGAACATGATTAACGAGGCAAGTAAAGTAAAAGATACTTTATCCAGTGCTAATATACGTACTCACTTGGATGATAGAGACCAACTTACACCAGGTTTTAAATTTCACGATTGGGAGCTTAAAGGAATACCAATACGAATTGAGATAGGACCAAAAGATGTTGCCAAAAACCAAGTAGTTCTGGTTAGGAGACATAATCAAACAAAAACCAATCTTCCCATTGAGAAGATATCTGAGTATGTTACATTAGAACTGGAAAAAATACAAAAACAAATGTTTGAAGATGCAAAAAAAATTCTTGATGATAGAATTGTTAAAGTAACTGAATACGAACAATTCAAGAAAGAATTGGATAATGGAAAAATGCTTGATTGTGGATGGTGTGGAAAGCAAGACTGTGAGGATAAGATCAAGGAAGAAACTGCTGCAGATTTACGTGTAATTCCTTCAGATAATCAACAAAAATCAGAAGTGTGCGTTTACTGTAAAGAGAAAAGTGTTACAAATGCACTTTTTGCGAGAGGCTACTGAGGCTATATAAAAAAGAGTTTTTAATGAAAGAGTTTTATCTGGATATTTTTCTATATTGAAAATAATATGAATGAGGAAACTGATGGTTCTGATAAGATACCAGAATTCTTCTTAGAAAAGGACGGTATAACGAAAAAACCAGAGTTTAGCGAGAACTTGGTTAGAACTGATAACAAGCCAGAGAAAAAGGAATCGCCGAAAAAAACCACTGGGGTTGATATGAGATTTAAAGTTACTATAATTGCAATAGCAGTAATAGGGTTTACTGCATCAGCTTATGTTTTCAGTTCGGAACCAATGGATGAACTAACTGATGCTATCAGTATCGGCATGATAGACAAATCCCAATTTATTGACCAAATTGATCAATGTCTAGAGAAACAAACTATTGGAGATATCACACTAAATTCATTTACTCAAAAATGGGCATTTGATTTTAAGGAAAAAATTAGCAAGGCGGAAACTAATCAGGAATTAGAGAGCCTCATGAGCGAATTCTATACCATTGTGTCTCATTGCAAGCCATAAAAAATGACAAGTGCCAATAAGAAATGTATCATTTGTGGTTGTAAGGACCACCGACTTGTTGGATGCATAACGCATAAGGCAAAGAAATGTAGTTGTTATCAATCCTGAACAAAAATATAATATGACATATGTGAAAAGTGATCTGAATGGCAACAATATCTAAACAAAAATCAAATCTTCTGGAACAATTCAAAGAAACTAGAGATAGAACATTAAAGCTCGTAGAAACACTAGAAAAAGATGATTTTGTTGTTCAAACTGCTCCTTTTATGAGCCCACCTAAATGGCATTTAGGACATGTTAGCTGGCTTTTTGAAATTGTTATGAGTAAGACCATAAAAAACTATAAAATTTATTCACAGGAATTTAACGAATATCTCAATTCGTATTATCACCAATTTGGAGAACCATATGATAAGGACAAGAGAGGTATGGCAACAAGACCTACTATTGACCAAGTTCTTGAATACTTCCATATCATAAGTCACAAAGTTGCAGATATTCTGCAAAGTGAATTGCTGGATGATAAAACTCGTCAGCTTTATTTTATGGCTATACACCATGAATGCCAACACCAAGAGCTTTTAGTTTATGATTTACAACACCTCTTGGCAAGCAAGTATAGACCAATAACGACAAATCCTTTTCCAGCACCATCCCAACAAGAACTGAAATCTGTTAAAATTGATGGAGGATTATACTTTATGGGTTACTCTGGAAATCAATACTGTTATGATATTGAGTTACCAGAGCACAAAGTATACCTTAACGACTACAAAATTGATGTTTTTCCAATAACGAACGGCCAATATCTTGAATTTATCGAAGATGGAGGCTACAATGATTTCACGTACTGGTTATCAGATGGTTGGGACAAGGTTCAAAATGATAAGTGGAATGCACCTATGTATTGGAAAAAAGTAGATGGTGTTTGGATGACAAATGACTTTTTGGGAAAACGAGAGATTAACCCAAATGAACCAGTTTGTCATGTCAGCTTTTACGAAGCTGACGCGTATTCCAAATGGGCTGGCAAGAGGTTACCAACAGAAGCCGAGTGGGAAAAAGCTGCTTGTTGGGACGAAAAAACTAAAACAAAGACAATTTTCCCATGGGGTAATAAATCGCCAGATACCAACAAGGCAAATCTATTAGAATCATATCTTTGGAACTGTACTGAAATCGGTGCTTATCCTGACGGTAAAAGCCATTGTGGATGCCAGCAGATGATTGGAGATGTATGGGAATGGACATCCTCAGAATTTATTGGCTATCCTGGATTTAAATCAGGATTTTCTGAATATAACGACAAATGGTTTACGAATCAAAAAGTACTAAGAGGAGGTTCCTTTGGCACACCTTCAAATTCTATTCGTGGTAGTTATAGAAACTTTTTCAGACTAGATGAGAGATGGCTTTTTTCAGGATTCCGATGCGCTGAAGATATTTAGTTATTTTTTGAAAGTAAAACCAGACCAAAATATCTCTTCTCATCACACCACATATCTTGGATTTGAAAATTAGACATTGCTGACATTTCTTTGATTTGTGAAATTGTGAATTTAAACGAGTTTTCAGTATGGATAAGCTCATCCTTCTTAATTTCTAATACTAGATCAGCCTTGGGTATATTCACTATCTGTTTTTCCAAAGAGCGCAAGTACATCTCAATTCTATTCTGGTTTTTATTATATACCGCATAGTGTACAAACTTGTTTATGTCAAAATTAGCATCCAATTCTGAATTAATTCTTGATAAAACATTGAGATTAAACTGCGCTGTGATGCCTTGTGAATCATTATATGCTTTCTCTAATACTGTCTTATCTTTTGTAAGATCCAGACCGAGCAAAAATAGGTCACCACTCTTCATCAAGGAATTTATTTTTTGTAGAAGCCCTAAACCAGTATTGGGATCATAATTTCCAAAACTAGATCCCAGAAATATGATTAGATTATTCTTATCATCATAATTTTTAACTAACTCTAATGCAGGCTCATAGTCATCAATTATTCCAGTTATGCACAGATTTTTGTAATCATTTTGTAATTCTTTACAACTCTCCCTGAGAATATTAGATATGTCAATTGGGAAATATTCTATACGTTTTTGTGATTTTTCAAGAATATCAATGAGTATTCTGGTTTTTGTTGATGAGCCGCTTCCCAATTCTACTAATCTAAAATCTCCATTAAGATAATTTGGTAATTTTTCCTCTAGTTGTCTTAGCAAAGTAACCTCAGTTCTTGATATATAATATTCAGGCAAAGTACATATTTTTTTAAAAAGATATGAACCCTTTTCATCATAAAAAAATTTTGGGTTAATTGTTTTTTGTTTTTGGCTAAAACTATGAGATAATTCTTGTGCAAATGTTTTTTGAGTTTTTATTCTGCTTGGTACAAAGTATCTAAGACATTCACTAATAGCGTGTTTTGTATATCCTAATTCCTTTTGTATTGTTTCAAGACTCATAAATTTGACCAAAAATTAAACCAAATAAAGCCTTTTTGGTATAGTAAAGTCATTTTTGTTATTCTTGATATAGTAGATATGTAAAGACGATTTGTTGGAAGAGATTCTGAGAGTGGAAAGATTATCAAAACAATTTGTTAAAAAAAGTATGCTCAGTTCAAACATTTCTGTAGTAAAAGCTGTAGAAGATGTTTCATTTTCTCTTTACAATGGTGAGGTTCTTGTAATTGCTGGGGAGTCTGGTTCTGGCAAATCAACAATAGCTAAACTCATTCTTGGAGCTATAGACCCTGATTCTGGAGAAATATTTTTTGAAGGTAAAAAATCTAATGATGAGCCAAATATTTTGAAGAAAATTCGTATGCAGTGCCAAATGGTGTACCAGGATCCATATGAGTCGATTAATCCTAGAATGAAAGTAGCAGACATTATCTCTGAACCGTTAGAGATTCACAACATTGGTGATAATTTAGAACGAAAAAAAATTATTCTGGATGCGCTTCGTGAAGTAAAACTTGAACCAGCTGAAGATATTGCAAATAAGTATCCACATATGTTATCTGGAGGGCAAAGACAGCGTGTTGTATTAGCAAGAGCGCTTGTATTAAGACCTAAAGTAATAATTGCTGACGAACCAGTCTCTATGTTAGATGTATCAATACGAGCAGAAATACTTGAGCTGATGAAAGAAATGCAGAAAAAAAATAATATTTCATTTATCTACATAACACATGATTTAGCTACAGCAAGACATTTTGGACAAAGAATCATTATTTTATATCTAGGTAAAATTATGGAAGCAGGACAAATAGATCAGGTTTTGGAACGGCCTAGACATCCATATACTCAAGCACTGATTGATGCAATATCAGAACCAGACCCTGATAACTTGAATAAAGAAAAAAAAATTAGGATTAATGAGCCGATTGATATTGATATCTATTCAGGTTGCAGATTCCGTGCTAGGTGTCCATATGCAATTGAAAAATGCAAAGATGTTCCACCGCTTGAAATAAGTAATGATAGGTCTCTTGCTTGTTTTGTAGATATAAACTAATTAGTTATTGAAGGAAGTCTTTTGTCTTTGTATGTCACAATATTTGAAACACCATTCTTGGGAAATACTCCGTAGATGAGTTTTGCCTTTTCTACAACAGAATCTTTAAGCGAAACCATGATAAACTGACTGCCATGTGATCTTTCTTCTACAATTTTTGAAAGTTTTTCAGAGTTTGGTGCATCCAAGTGTGCATCAATTTCGTCAAATAAGTAAAATGGTGAAGGTTTAAGCTTTTGTAGTGCCAAAACAAAGACCACTGCAGCAAGGGTTTTTTCTCCACCACTAATGGAGTTAGACTCTCTCTTGGGTTTGTTTTGGAATTGTATGAAATAAGAAATGCCTGAATCAAATATGTCATCTTCATTTTCCATCTCAAGCCATGCATTGCCACCAGTCATCTTGGAAAATATAGTCTTGATTTCATTATCAACCGTGTCAAAAGCCTCTAAGAATAACTGTTTTTTCTCTTTCTCAATACTTTCAATAAATGACCAAATTGCGTTACGCTCCTCTTCAAGTTCATTTTTTCTGGATGACATAGAGCGGTAACCAGTTGATATTTCTACATATCTTTGTGGTGCTATGGCATTCAATGATGCACTTAGAGAGTTTTTTTCTTGTTCCAGTGCGTGAATGAATGGTTCAACGTCAAAAGTTTCAATCAATTCATCAAATCCAAATGAGACTAAGATCTTCTTTAGTGATGACTCTTCTCCCTTAATGCCATTAAGATCGCGTTTAAGCATGTCATATTCCCTTTCGAGATGACCGGTTTGTTTCGTAATATTACCAACTTTTCCATTTCTTTCGCCTAGTTTACCATCAAATTCATTAAGTTGAGATACGGATGTCCCTGAAGTAGAAATTAAGTCCTGCTCTTCTTGCCTCAATTTTACGAGGTTTTGTTCAGAGTTGTTTTTCTTATCTTCAAATTCACTGATTGTATCATCACATTCTATTTTTTCTTGATCAAGAGAAGACTGCTCTTCCAGAAGTGCACGAGTTTGTTGCTTCTTTCTGTTTTCTACTAAAGATATCTCTGCTTGGGAATCACCAAGTTCCCTATGTATTCTAGTATTTTCAGAAATTAATGAGGCTTTGTTATCGTTTAGCAAAGCAATCTTACTTGCAACTCTCTTTTGTTCAACGTCTGAATAATTTTCTTCTACTAGAATGATCCTCTGCTCAATGGATTCAAGACTTGAGGATAATTGGATGATTCTTGTATCCAGGCTTTCTTTCTGTATTTCCAATTGTGAATTCCTATTCAAAGATTCATTGTGTATCTTGGATGCTGAATCAATTTTAAATTTTAAATTATCTTTATCATTAACCGCATTTCCTAATTCCGTTTCAGAAATTTGAAGCCTTTCCAGATGGGATTTCAATCTTTGATCAATTTTCCTAATAGAAGATTTCTTTGTCTGTATATGGGTACGCAGCAAACTTATTGATTGAATCAAGCCTTCAACTGATGAGCTTTGGGAGATTATTTTTGCTAGCTTGGAGATTTTTGAATTGATATCAACAACAACAGCGCTTGATTTGGATTTAAAAAATTCTCCATCTATTGAAACAGCCCTGTAACCGGTCTTGGATATTTTGTATGCATCATCACGTGTTTTTGTTAAAATTACATTACCAAACAAAAATCTGGCAATTGGGAGGTATCTTCTATCGCAATTAATATAATCAGATAGAACACCTAGCACGCCAGAAGTTTTAGGCATCTTCAGATTGAATTCAGGTATTGCATTAAGTGGAATAATCTTTAGTTTTGGAAGGTTTTTTTCTCTTGCTACTTGTGCCAGGCTTACTAGTGTTTCAAAATCAGGAACAACCATAGCCTTAAGCCACTCAGAGCTGACAGCTAAAATTGCATGCTCATATTGCTTATCCCAAGATAGTATTTCGTACACAAGACCTTCAATTCCAAGTTTTTTTGCATCTCCCTTTAGTTGAGATATTGTGTAATCTTCATGCATTATTCCTTTGACAAGTTTGATCTTTTCGTTATAATGACTGGCAGCTTTAGATGACTTTTCCAAAATTAATTCTAATTCAACAATATCATCTTCTATCTTGCTTCTTTGTTTGGAAAGTTGTTGTATTCTTGATTTTATTTCCATGGATGTTGACTTGCGATTAGTTACAATTCCATCTAGTTTGTATCCATACTCTTTGAGCTTTGTTAAAATGTCAGTTCGAGATTTATTTTTTTCAATGTTTGCATTAATTTTATTTTGTATGTCTTTTTGTTGAGACTTGTTCTGTGATCTTGAAAGCGTTTCATCATGTTGCTTATTTTTAAGTTCAGAAATTTTTCTGTCTATCTCAGTTTTTTTTGCTGCTACATTTGATTGTTGTTGTAAAACCGTTGTTAGTTCAGAATCAAGATTTTGAATCTTCTTGTCACTTGTATTTTTTTGTCTTTTTAATTTGGAAACATTTTCTTTGACTTTTTCAAGCTCTTTATCTACTGCTCCTTGATTTTTATTCATTTGTTCAAATTCGTTTGCTATCTCAGGAAGTCTTTTACTAATTAGACCAATTCTTCTTTCTGAAGTTTTTATTTTGCCGTCATAATCATGAAACTCTGCTAGCTCATCACTTAGTTTAGTGTCAATAGTAGATTTGGCCTTGTTGTATGCATTGAAGTCCTCTAAGAATTCTGATTTTTGTTTTTCTAATTCATCTATCTCTTTTTTGAGAACAGTCTGTTCTTCTTTCAGTTCTTTTGTTTTGGATAAATTGGATTCTAGTGTTTTTTCTTTCCCAATTTTCTCATTCTTAATTGTTTTAAGTTTGGATGCTGCAGCCACAGCTCTAAAGCGATCTAATTCTTGCCCTATTAGATCGTGGCGTAGTTTGAGATTTCGTTCAATTTCTAATTCATCTATCTGTTTTTTTACCTCACCCATTTTTGCCATTGCTATTTCTAATCGCTGATCGGCTTCAGTCATCTGTTTTAGTGATTCTGTCTTTTTTTCATCAAAATATGATAATCCGATTAAATCCTCTATTGTCTCTCGTTTTTCCTCACTTGAAAATTCAGAAATCTTTGTTACTGTTCCCTGCTGGACAGTGTTCAATTGACCAAGCCCAGCATTTGCCATATCAAGTAGATCTAGGATACGACTTCGGTTGGTCTTTTTACTATCTAGGAAATAATCACTGTCACCTTTATCGCTCATCTCACGCGTGATAGTAACAATATCAGAATCAACAGGAATCTTTCTGTCAGAGTTATCAAACTGAACCCGAACACGAGTCAATTTAGGCCCATGCCTTTTCCCTTCAATATCGTGTATAAGAGACCTAAGACTGCCCTGTCCACGCAAAACCTTCCACCTATTCTCCCCCATTGCAAATTGTATTGCGTCCAGAATGTTACTCTTCCCTGAGCCATTTGGACCTGAAATAGATACCAGACCTGGTTCAAAGTTTACTGTGGTAGTTTTAAATCCAAATGATTTGAATCCAAAAATGTCTACTTTTTTAATATGAACCAATATGTAACTGATCGCTGAGCCCTGAATAATTAACTACTAACAAGTTTAGTTGACTATGATAACAATAATTGTGAATATTTTACTAATAGAAAAATTTAGTCTTCGCCAGCAACAAACTTTTCGCATGCAGTCTTGGCCTGAGGGTCAGTCATCTGTTCTATAGGATGTTTCATCAAATATGCGCTTGCAGGTATGAGTGGA
>Ga0207991_1000757_pt1 | contig 21295 bp, 16 predicted proteins | sample ETN07SmetaG_FD_185786 | JGI IMG/M metagenome (GOLD analysis project Ga0207991, IMG submission 185786) | Marine microbial and viral communities from oxygen minimum zone, Eastern Pacific Ocean - ETNP2014F14-07SV275 (SPAdes) (version 2) | ecosystem: Environmental > Aquatic > Marine > Oceanic ... | reverse complement strand
GTAGGTCATATACTTGGGCTGAGGTTTATAAAAGATGTGTAAAATTTGCCAGCGCTCTCGATAAGATTGGAATAAAAACTGGAGACACTGTTTCTATAATGGCATTTAATACACCTGAAATATTTGAGGCGCATTATTCAATACCTATGGTAGGTGCAGTAATTAATGCAATCAACACAAGATTAGATCCTAAAACAATTAGTTATATTTTAGAACATAGTGATGCAAAAGTTTTAATAGTAGATAGACAATTTCATGAAGTTATTATTAAGGCTTTAAAAAATATAAAAACAAAAATAACAATCATTGATATAGATGATAAAGATGCAAATCTTACAGATTCAAAAAAAATTGGTGAACATGAGTATGAGGAATTCTTAAATACAGGTGATGAAAGCTATCAGTGGAAAAAACCAAAAGATGAATGGCAAGCTATTTCTTTAGGCTATACTTCAGGAACAACAGGAAACCCTAAAGGTGTTGTTTATCATCATCGAGGATCATATTTAATGGCAACCGGAAGTGCAACTGCTTGGAATATGCCTAATAAATTAAACTTTTTATATACGGTTCCAATGTTTCATTGCAATGGGTGGTGTTATCCATGGACACTTTCAATGTTGCATGGACGAGTAATTTGTTTAAGAAATATTGATGTAAAAAAAATCTTTGAGTTAATTGATAAATATGATGTCACACATTTTGGTGGAGCGCCAATTGTTTTAAATATGTTGGCAAATGCACCTAAAGAACATCAAAAAAAATTAAAAAGAAAAATTCAAGTACTGACCGCAGGGGCCCCTCCTCCAAGTATTATATTTGAGAAAATGAAAAATTTAGGTTTTGATGTAATGCATGTCTATGGCTTGACAGAAACTTATGGGCATGTGTTGCAGTGTGCTTGGAATGATGAATGGAACAATCTAGAAAAAGATAAGCAAAATGAAATTAAAGCAAGACAAGGAGTTATATATCCAAACACTGAAGCTGCTGTTGTCATGGATTCGGAAACAATGAAGCCTGTTCCACATGATGGAAAAACTATGGGTGAAATAATGATAAGAGGAAATATTGTAATGAAAGGATATTACAAAGATAAAGAAGCAACAGAAAAATCAATGAAAGGTGGATGGTTTCACTCTGGTGATTTAGCTGTGACATATCCTAATGGATATATAAAAATACAAGATAGATCTAAAGATATTATCATTTCGGGTGGAGAAAATATTTCATCAATTGAAATTGAAAATACAATAGCAAAACATCCCGCTGTATCTTTAGCTGCTGTTGTTGCTAAACCAGATGAAAAATGGGGAGAAACACCATGTGCCTTTGTTGAACTTATTGAAGGAAAAAAAGCATCAGAAGAGGAAATTATAAAATTCTGCAAAGAAACTTTAGCAGGATTTAAATTACCTAAAAAAGTATTTTTTTCTCCATTACCTAAAACTTCAACTGGCAAAATCCAAAAATTTGAATTAAGAAAAAAGGCTAAGGAGCTCAACTGAATTTAGACGTTAACGAGAAGAACGTGTTTGTCTCAACAGGCGGCATGGACTTTGATAAAGAAAAGCCATCAATATTATTGATGCACGGCAGTGGACTTACGCACATAGTTTGGTCTCTGCATGAGCAATTTTATGCTTCACAAGGATTTAATATTTTATCTGTAGATCTTCCAGGACATGGAAATTCAGAGGGTCCATCATTAAAATCAATTCAGGAAATTTCAGATTGGATAAAATCACTTATGAATAATATTAATATTTCAAAAATTGGATTAGTAGGTCATTCACAGGGCTGTCTTGTTGGTATTGACTTTGCTTCAAGATATTCAAATTTAATAAGCAAATTAGTATTGGTAGCAGGATCTTACAAAATGCCTGTAAATCAAGATCTTATTGAATTAGCAGAAGCCGGCGATGAAAAGTCAATTTTATTAATGATGAAGTGGGGTTATGAAGGATCAAAGGCTTTTATTGGAGGCAATCCAGTAAAAAAAATTATTAATTCTTCAAGAGAAATAAGAGAGGTTTTAGCGGTAGACTTAAATGCTTGCAATAATTATAAGGATGGCGCTGAGTCACTAAAAAAAATTAACTGTCCAACTTTATGTATTTTTGGAGATTTAGATAAAATGGTACCAGTAAAAGCAGGGTTAAAAATGTCAGATCAAATTAATAATTCCGAAGCAAAAATTATTTCTAATTGCGGACATATGGTAATCTTTGAAAAAGCATTTGAAATGAGAAAATTAGTAAAAGAATTTATTTTGAAAAATAAAAAATGAAAAATTATTCAATAGCAAAATCAAGACGAATTCGAAGTACACCATATACTTCGAGAATAGAGAAACAAGGAGTAACCGCATATACCTCATATAATCATATGTTGTTGCCAGCAGCTTTTGGTTCTTTAGAAGATACATACCATCACTTAAAGGAGCATGTGCAAGTTTGGGACGTTGCAGGTGAAAGACAAGTAGAAATTTCAGGCAAAGACTCTGCAGAATTGATGCAGCTAATGACTTGTAGAGATTTATCAAAATCAAAAGACGGAAGATGCTATTATTGTCCAATTATTGATGATCAAGCAGGTTTAATTAATGATCCTGTAGTTTTGAGGCATAATGAGAAAAAATGGTGGATATCAATAGCAGATTCTGACGTAATTCTTTTTGCAAAAGGATTAGCGATAGGAAATAAATTTGAAGTAAAAATAATTGAACCCAATGTAAACATTATGGCAGTTCAAGGACCAAAATCATTCAAATTGATGGAAAAAATTTTTGGAGAAGAAATTACTAAATTAAAGTTTTTTGGATTTGATTATTATGATTTTAAAGGAGTTAAGCATTTAATTGCGCAATCTGGATGGTCAAAACAAGGTGGTTATGAAATTTATGTAGAAAACACAAATTCAGGTTTAGAATTATATGATCATCTTTTTGAAATAGGCAAAGAATTTAATGTGCAACCTGGTTGTCCCAATCTTATAGAAAGAATTGAGAGTGGATTAATTTCTTATGGCAATGATGTTGATAATAATGATAACCCATTAGAGTGTGGTTTTGATAAATTTGTAAATTTAGATTCTGATGTAAAATTTTTAGGAAAAGAAAAACTAAAAAAAATTAAATTAGAAGGTATTTATAAAAAAATTATGGGCGTTCAAATCGACGTTAATAAAATAAACATGACAAGTTCCTTAGACTTAAAAGATGAAAAAAATAAAAAAATAGGTGAATTGAGATCTGCTTGTTATTCTCCTCATTTTAAAAAAGTTGTTGGTATAGCAATGATGTACAAGTCATTTTGGGAGAAGTCACAATCCTTTAAAATTGAGATAAACAGTGATACTTTTAATGGAAAAGTTTGCGATTTGCCACTCATCTAGTTATAAATAATAAAAAACTATCGAATATCAAAATGAATATTGCAATTGTAGGAGCAACAGGGAATGTTGGTAGAAGACTCATAGAAGTCTTAGAAAAAAAACAGTTTCCTATTGATAAATTATTTCTAATAGCTTCATCAAAAAGTGTTGGTAAAAAAATTAATTTTAAAGGAAAAGAACATTCCATCCAGGACTTAGAAAGCTTTGATTTTTCAAGTGTAAAAATAGCTTTTTTTTCAGCTGGGAGCTCTATAGCAGAAAAATGGGCACCAATTGTAGCTAAAAAAACAATTGTCATTGATAATTCTAAATTTTTTAGAATGGATCCAGATGTGCCTCTTATTGTACCAGAAGTAAATTCTAAAGATTTAAAAAACTATAAAAAAAAAAATATTATTGCTAATGCTAATTGCTCAGTAATACCGCTAGTTGTTGCCTTAAAACCTTTGCATGATTTATATGAAATTAAAAGAATTGTTGCTTCGACTTATCAATCTGTTTCTGGTGCAGGCAAAGAACCTATGGATGAATTATTATCTCAGACAAAAGATTTTTTTGATGGCAAAAAATTAAATTCTAAATTTTTTACAAAACAAATTGCTTTTAACGCAATTCCTCACATTGATAGCTTTTTAGAAGATGGATACACAAAAGAAGAACAAAAAATGCATGATGAAGTAAAAAAAATTTTAGATAATAAAATTAAAATTACTTCTACATCAGTTAGAATACCAGTTTTAGTTTCACATGCAGTCAGTGTTAATGTTGAATTTAATAAAAAATATAAACTAAATGAAATTCGATCAGTTTTAAATACTTCACCAGGATGCAAAGTATTGGACGAGCATAAAGATGGAGGTTATATAACACCAGTTGAAGCCGAAAATAAGTTTGAAACTTTTATATCTAGAATAAGAGAAGATCAGTCACAACCCAATTCAATCAATTTATGGATTGTTTCTGATAATTTGCTTAAAGGTGCGGCTCTTAACGCAGTGGAAATAGCTGAAACATTAATTAAAAACATTTAATATGAATAAAGAAAATCCTTTATCGCCTCATATTCAAATTTATAGTTGGAATATTTCTTCCTTAATCTCTATTTCGCATAGAGTTGTGGGCGTAGTAAACATTGTAATATTAACTTTGGTTTGCTTATGGATAGCTTTATTATTACTGGGTGAAGCAAATTATGAATACATAAAATTTTTTCTTCAATCTTTTTTTGGTAAGTTTCTAATTGTTGGTATAATTTGGTCTTTTACTTTTCAGATATTAAGCGAAATTAGACATTTGTTTTGGGACTTTGGTTATGGATTTGAATTAAAAACTTCAAAAATTTCAGGCCTAATTGTTATTTTTGGATCATTTGTTTTAACGATATTAATCTATCTATTTGGAAAAGGAATTTTTTAACATGATTAATGCAACTAAAAAATGGATATTTCTTAAAGCAAGTTCGATAGTTCTTGTTCCACTAATGGCATGGTTTGTTATTAATTTGGTATCAATTTATGATAAAGATTACGTTGATATTGTAAACTTTTTTTCTACTCAACCATCAAAATTTTTAACTTCTTTATTAATGATTGTGGCTTTCTTTTATTCATCATTAAGCATTAGTGAAATTTTTGAAGATTATGTTTATGATGAAAAAATAAAAAATTTTGCAAACAAAGCACTCAATATATTTGCTATAATCATTCCTTTATTTACAATTATAATAATATTTAATTTAACCTTATGAGTTCTTATAAAATTATTGATCACGAATACGATGTAGTAGTGCTTGGAGCTGGAGGCTCTGGTTTAAGAGCTGCTGTTGGCTTAAGTGAAGCTGGTTTAAAAACAGCATGTATTTCAAAAGTATTTCCAACAAGAAGCCATACTTCTGCTGCGCAAGGAGGCATATCAGCTGCTCTTGGTAATATGGGTGAGGATGACTGGCGTTGGCATATGTATGATACTGTTAAAGGCGCAGATTGGCTTGGTGATCAGGATTGCATTGAATATTTATGTAAAGAGGCTCCAAGGGCAGTTATAGAACTAGAAAAATATGGAGTTCCTTTTAGCAGAACTGAAGATGGAAAAATCTATCAAAGAGCTTTTGGTGGAATGACAAAAAATTATGGCAATGAACCAATCCAGAGAACTTGTGCGGCCGCAGATAGAACTGGTCATGCAATACTTCATACTCTTTATGGTCAAGCTCTAAAACATAATACAGAATTTTTTATCGAATATTTTGCATTAGATTTATTAATGAAAGATGGAGCATGTAAAGGTCTTATTGCATGGAATTTAGAAGATGGGACCATCCATAGATTTAGATCTCATATAACAATAATTGCAACTGGTGGATATGGAAAAATTTATTATTCAGCAACTTCAGCGCATACTTGTACAGGCGATGGTAATGCTATGATTTTAAGAGCCGGACTTCCATTGCAAGACATGGAGTTTGTTCAATTTCATCCAACTGGAATTTATGGTCATGGCACATTAATTTCAGAAGGAGTTAGAGGCGAAGGTGGGTATTTAGTTAATTCAAAAGGCGAAAGATTTATGGAGCGCTATGCACCTCAAACAAAAGATTTAGCTTCAAGAGATGTTGTAAGCAGATCTATAGCTATTGAAATAAAAGAAGGAAGAGGTGTTGGAAAAGAACAAGATCATGTTCATCTGCATTTGAGTCATTTAGATCCAAAAATAATTGAAGAAAGACTACCTGGAATTTCTGAGTCCTCAAAATTATTTGCTAATGTAGATGTAACAAAAGAACCAATACCTGTTGTACCAACAGTTCATTATAACATGGGAGGTATTCCAACTAATTATAAAGCTGAAGTTTTAATGGGTAACGAGTCAGAAAAAACTGTTCCAGGGCTAATGGCAATTGGTGAAGCAGCATGTGTTTCAGTTCATGGAGCTAATAGACTAGGCTCTAATTCACTGATTGATCTAGTAGTATTTGGAAGAGCAGCTGCCAAAAGAGCATCTGAAATTGTAAAGCCTGGAACACCTCATGAGAAAATTTCTAATTCAGAAACAGATAAGTGCTTAGATAGATTTGATAAACTAAGAAATGGAAATGGCACTAATAGAACAGCAGATTTAAGATTGGCTATGCAAAAAACTATGCAATCAAAATGTGCAGTATTTAGAACTGAAGAAACTTTAAAGCAAGGAGTGGATGAAATTAGAAAACCATTCGATGGCATGAGCTCAATATCAGTTAAAGATAAATCACTTATATTTAATACCGATTTAGTTGAAACATTAGAATTTGATAACTTAATAAGACAAGCAATTACAACAATGGACTCAGCATATCTTAGAAAAGAAAGTAGAGGAGCACATGCAAGAGATGATTTTCCAAAAAGAGATGATGAAAAATTTATGCAACATACGCTTTCATGGTGTAATGGCAAAGAGACTAAGATTGACTATAGACCTGTTCATAAATCAACATTAACTAGTGATGTGCAGTATTTTCCGCCACAAGAAAGAGTATATTGATGGTTCAAATTAATTTACCTAAAAATTCAAAAGTTCAAAAAGGACAATACTATAAAGATAAAACTGGTTCAAAAAATATAAGAAAAGTAAATGTTTATAGATGGGATCCTTCAACAGGGGAAAACCCAAGAATGGATACATATGAAGTAGATATGGATAATTGTCCTTCTAAAGTATTAGATATTTTAAATAAAATTAAAAATGAAATTGACTCATCTTTGGCTTATCGGAGATCTTGTACTCATGGAGTATGCGGTTCATGTGCAATGAATATGGATGGCAAAAATGGATTAGCATGCACCAAATCACATGCTGAAATTGATGGAGATATAAATATTTATCCATTACCTCACCTAAAAGTTAAAAAAGATTTAATTGGTGATTTAAGTACTTTATATAAACAATATGAGTCAATAGAGCCTTGGTTGAAAACAAATAGAAAAACCGAAAGTACAGAAATTCTCCAATCAAGAGAAGATAGATCTAAGTTAGATGGTGCATACGAGTGTATAATGTGTGCTTGCTGCTCAACGGCATGTCCAAGCTATTGGTGGAGCGGCGAAAAATTTCTGGGCCCAGCAGTACTACTTCAAGCTTATAGATGGATTATTGATAGTAGAGATGACGAAAGAAAAGAAAGGTTAAAAAAAGTTGCTGATGAATTAAAACTTTATAGGTGCCACACTATTATGAATTGTACAAATGCATGTCCAAAAGGCTTGAATCCAGCAAAAGCTATCGCTGAAATAAAGAAAATGCTTGCAACAAGCTAATTACTTAATTAAATAATTTTACCTATGAATTTAATTCAACATTTTGTAAATGGCAAAATTACGCAAGGTAAATCTGAAAGATCTGGTAAAATATTTAATCCTGCAACTGGAGATCAGGAGTCTGAGGTAAAATTAGGATCAAAATTAGATCTAGATAACGCCGTACAAATTGCAAAAAAAGCCTTTGAAACTTGGTCATTAAAACCACCAATTCAAAGAGCAAGAATAATGTTTAAATTTAAAGAATTAATAGAAAAAAATTATGATGAATTAACCAAAATGATTGTTTCTGAACATGGTAAAGTTTATGAAGATGCAAAAGGATCGCTCATGAGAGGTTTGGAAGTTGTAGAGTTTGCATGTGGCATTCCACAAGTTTTAAAAGGTGAATTTACTGAAAATGTTGGAACAGATATTGATAGTTGGTCAATAAGACAACCCCTTGGAGTTTGTGCGGGCATAACACCGTTTAATTTTCCTGCGATGGTTCCCATGTGGATGTTTCCAATGGCAATTGCGTGTGGAAATACTTTTATATTAAAACCTTCTGAAAAAGATCCTTCGTGTTCAATTAGACTGGCAGAACTACTAAAAGAAGCAGGATTACCAGACGGTGTATTTAATATTATTAATGGAGACAAAGAAGTGGTTGATGCGATTTTAGTAAATAAGGATATTAAAGCTGTAAGTTTTGTAGGCTCAACTCCGATTGCAAAATACATATATGAAAATGCAGCTAAAAATGAAAAAAGAGTACAGGCTCTCGGTGGAGCAAAAAATCATTGTGTTGTGATGCCAGATTGTGATTTAGATCAAGCTGTAAATGGCTTAATGGGAGCTGCATATGGATCTGCGGGTGAGAGATGCATGGCTCAATCAGTTGCTGTCGCCGTAGGCGATATTGGTGATAGTTTAGTAGGCAAATTAACCAAAAAAGTTGAAGCTTTAAAAATTGGACCAGGTATGGATAAAACATCAGAAATGGGCCCATTAGTTACAAGAGAACATTTAGAAAAAGTAAAAGGTTATGTTGATCTTGGAGTAAAAGAAGGTGCAAAACTAGTAGTAGATGGAAGAAATTTAAATTTACAAGGATATGAAAAAGGCTTTTATATTGGAGGATGTTTATTTGATCATGTTACAAAGGATATGCGGATTTATAAAGAGGAAATTTTTGGGCCAGTACTTTCAGTTGTAAGAGCAAAAAATTTTGAAGAAGCTACACAATTAGTTAATGATCACGAATTTGGAAATGGGACAAGTATTTATACAAGAGATGGAGATGTTGGCAGAACCTTTGCAAGTAAAATTAAAGTTGGAATGGTTGGAATAAATATCCCAATACCAGTACCGGTAGCTTTTCATAGTTTTGGTGGATGGAAAAGATCTTTATTTGGAGATCAACATATGCATGGAGTAGAAGGAGTAAGATTTTATACTAAACTTAAAACAATAACTTCAAGATGGCCTTCTGGTATTAGATCAAATCCTGAATTTATAATGCCAACAATGAAATAACCGTGAAAAAAATATCATTAATAGGAGCTGGGCAAATAGGCGGAACATTAGCTCACTTAATTGGAATAAAAGAACTAGCAAATGAAGTTGTATTATTTGATGTAGCAAGTGGAATTGCAAAAGGTAAAGCTCTAGATATTGCACAATCATCTTCAGTAGATGGTTTTGATGTAAAATTTTCTGGAACAGATAATTATGAGGATATTAAAGATTCAGATGTAATTATTGTGACAGCAGGAGTTCCAAGAAAACCTGGAATGAGTAGAGATGATTTATTGGGTATAAATTTAAAAATTATTAAACAAGTAGCAGAAGGAATTAAACAGCATGCTCCTAATACTTTTGTTATATGCATCACTAATCCACTAGATGTAATGGTAATGGCTTTCCAAAAGTATTCAAATTTACCCTCAAATAAAGTTGTTGGTATGGCTGGAATTTTAGATAGTTCAAGATTTAAATTATTTTTATCATTAGAATTAAATGTGCCTGTAAAAGAGATAGAAGCAATGGTTATGGGTGGTCATGGAGATACTATGGTTCCATTACCAAGATTTACAAAAGTTAGTGGAAAACCATTGTTAGAATTAGTTAAAGAAGGAAAAATATCACCAGAAAGATTAGAGAAAATCAATCAAAGAACAAGAGAGGGTGGCGCTGAGATTGTTCAATTTTTAGAAAAAGGTTCTGCATTTTATGCTCCCGCTGCTTCAGGTGTTGAGATGGCTTCAGCTTATTTAAATGATAGAAAAAAAATGCTTCCTTGTGCAGCATATCTTAGTGGAGAATATGGAATTGAAGGTATTTATGCGGGTGTACCAGTAATAATAGGCAAAAATGGCGTAGAAAAAATAGAAGAAATTAGTTTAGATGATAATGAAAAAAAAGAATTTATGAATTCGATTGATTCAGTAAAAAAATTATGGAAAGCAGCATCAAGTCTAGATCCAAGTCTTTCTAAATAATAATGAATATTCATGAACATCAAGCAAAGCAAATTTTAAAAAAATATGGCGTGCCTGTACCAGAAGGGATTTTTGCTTTAACAGTTGATGAGTTAATTGAAAAAGCAAAATCATTAAAAACTGAAAAATTTGTTCTAAAAGCACAAATCCATGCTGGAGGAAGGGGTAAGGCAGGGGGCGTTAAAATCTTAAATAATATTGATGAATTAACTAAAGCATCTAGGGAATTATTAGGTAAGAAACTAATAACACCTCAAACTGGACCAGAAGGAAGAGAAGTGAAAAGATTATATGTTGAGGTGTCTTCTAATATTGATAAAGAATTTTATTTATCATGTTTAGTTGATCGAGCTAGTTCGAAAATTGCATTTATATCTAGCGATCAAGGTGGAATGGATATTGAAGAAGTAGCTAGTAAAACTCCAGAAAAAATTATAACTACAAAAATCGATATCAGCGATGAAATATTAGATAATGATTGTGAAAAAATAATTGAAATTTTTAGTTTAAAAAACGAAGCTAAAAACCAAGCAATATCATTGATTAAATCAATATATAAAATGTTTATTAGTACTGATGCCAGTATGGTTGAGGTAAATCCGCTGATCTTGACTAAGGAAGAAAAAATAATTTGTTTAGATGCCAAAGTTAATTTTGATGATAATGCTTTATTTAAACATCCAGATATTGTTGATTTAAGAGATTTAAATGAGGAAGATCCAACAGAGATTGAAGCTAGCAAACATGATTTATCATATATTAAATTAGATGGCAGTATTGGCTGTATGGTAAATGGCGCAGGATTGGCAATGGCTACAATGGATATAATAAAATTATATGGAAAAGAACCTGCTAATTTTTTAGATGTTGGAGGGGGAGCATCAAAAGAAAAAGTTTCTGCTGCGCTTAAAATAATTCTTTTGGATAAAAATGTTAAAGGAATTTTAATAAATATTTTTGGTGGAATAATGAGATGTGACGTACTTGCTCAAGGTGTTGTGGATGCTGCAAAAGAAATAAATATCAGCGTACCACTAGTTGTAAGATTGGCCGGTACTAATTTTAAAGAGGGAAAAGAAATATTAGATAACTCAGGCTTAAAATTAATTTCAGCTGAAAATTTAGACGATGCTGCAAAAAAAATAGTTAAGGCTATAAAATAATATGTCAGTTCTTATAAACAAAGATACAAAAGTGATTTGTCAGGGTTTTACGGGATCGCATGGAACATTTCATTCAGAACAAGCAATAAAGTATGGAACTAATTTAGTTGGAGGAGTTACTCCAAAAAAAGGAGGTCAAAAACATCTGGAGAGACCAGTTTTTAATACTGTTATAGAAGCAAAGAATGAAACAGGAGCTAATGCAACAATGATTTATGTTCCAGCAAAATTTGCTGCATCAGCAATAATTGAAGCTATAGACTCATCAATAGAGTTAGCTGTTTGTATCACAGAGGGAATACCAGTTCAGGATATGTTAAGAGTTAGGAAAAAGTTAAATGGATCAAAAACCAGGTTAATAGGACCTAATTGTCCAGGCATAATTACACCAGATGAATGCAAAATTGGGATCATGCCAGGAAATATTCATAAAAGAGGGTCGGTAGGAATTGTTTCCAGGTCAGGAACTTTAACATATGAGGCAGTAGCACAAACTACAGAAAATGGTTTAGGCCAATCTACATGCATAGGTATTGGAGGAGATCCAATAAATGGTACAAATTTTATTGACTGTTTAGATTTGTTTTTAAATGATGAAGAAACAAAGTCTATATTAATGATTGGAGAAATTGGAGGAACTGCAGAGGAAGAAGCAGCGGAATTTGTAAAGAATCATAAAATCAAAAAACCATTAGTTGGTTTTGTTGCAGGAATAACGGCACCTCCAGGAAGGAGGATGGGGCATGCGGGAGCAATTATTTCTGGAGGAAAAGGCGGAGCAAAGGATAAAATTAAAAAAATGGAAGAATGTGGCATAACTATAGCCCAATCTCCTTCTGAAATAGGAAAAACCTTATTAAATAAATTGTCTAATTGAAAAATACTTTTCTAATATTATACTGCTTATATTAATGTTATCTTCAAAAAATCTTGATAGTAAGAAAACTTCTTTTCTTAATAAATCAAATAGTGCTTTTATAGAGCAAATGTATCTTAAATTTATAAGCAATGATTCTGATTTACCTCAGAGTTGGAAAGACTATTTTACAGAATTAGATGAAGAAAAAAATTTAGTTATAAAAGAAATTAATGGTCCCTCTTGGAAAAAAACTAAAAAAATTGATGAAAATATAATTTTAAAAAAATATGAAAATATCAAAAAAGAAACATTAACAAATAATAAAAAAGAAAATTTAAATCAAAACGTCAAACTATCTCATAGAGATTCTGTAAGAGCTGTAACATTAATAAGAGCCTACAGAACACAGGGAAATCTTTTAGCAAAACTCGATCCATTAGACATTAAAACACCAGAATATATAGACGAACTTCATCCAGAACATCATGGTTTTAAAAAAGAGGATTATGACAATAAGATTTTTTTAGATGGTATCATTAATAGGCAATATGCAAGCATAAGAGAAATTTTAGGATTTTTAAGAAAAACTTATTGTAGATCAATAGGTTATGAATTTATGCATATTTCAAATCCTAAAGAACGAAAGTGGTTTAGAGATAGAATAGAAAAAGAAGAAAATGCTCTTCAATTTACTAAAACTGGTAAGCTTTTTATTTTAGATAGATTAATTCATGCAGAAGGTTTTGAAAAATTTTTACACACTAAATATGTTGGCACAAAAAGATTTGGTCTAGATGGGTGTGAAAGTTTAATCCCTGTTTTAGAACAAATTATAAAAGTTGGTGGACGTACTAAAATTAAAGAAGTTAAAATTGGAATGTCTCATAGAGGAAGATTGAATGTTCTCGCCAATTTACTTCAAAAATCATATAAAAGGATTTTTAGTGAATTTGCAGGAGAAATACATTCTTCCGGAAAAGAAAGCGCTGGAGATGTTAAATATCATTTGGGTGCTTCATCTGATAGAGAGTTTGAAGGAAATTCTGTTCATGTTAGCTTAACGAGTAACCCATCTCATCTAGAGGCAGTAAATCCAGTTGTTTTAGGTCAAGCAAGGGCAAAACAATTTTTTCACCAAGATTATGAAAGAAATAAAGTTATACCAATTTTAATTCACGGTGACGCTGCTTTTGCTGGACAAGGTGTAGTTGCCGAGTGCTTTGCGATGTCAGGACTTCCAGGACATAATACTGGTGGAACAATTCACATTATTATTAATAACCAAATTGGATTTACCACTAGTCCAAGATTTGCTAGATCATCACCATATCCATCTGATGTAGCCAAAATGGTAGAAGCACCAATATTACATGTAAATGCTGATGACCCTGAGGCAGCAGTCTATTGTGCAAGAATAGCAACAGAATTTAGATTAAAATTTAATAGAGATGTAGTGATAGATTTATTTTGTTATAGAAGATTTGGACATAATGAAGGAGACGAACCATCTTTTACTCAACCATTGATGTATCAAAAAATTAGATCCCATCCTACCACTTTAAAAGTATATTCAGATAAACTTATAAATGAAAACATTTTATCAAGAGAAGATTTTATTAGCCAAAATAAAAAATTTAAAAATTTACTTGATGAACAATACAAAACCTCTAAAGATTATAAACCTAAGCTAGAGTGGTATGAAGGGGCATGGTCTCGATATAGACCTGAAAAAGGCAAAGATAAAAGAGGAAGAAGTGGATCAAAATTAGAAAAATTGTTAGCAATTTCTGAAAAAATTAATTTAATTCCTGAAAGAGTAAATTTACATAAGACAATTAAAAAAATTTTTGATATTAGATATCAATCAATAAAACAGCAGAAAAATATAGATTGGTCGACAGCAGAATCGTTAGCGTTTGGTTCTCTTTTAGAGGAAGGTTTTCCAGTTAGATTAGTAGGTCAAGATTCAGGTAGAGGTACATTTAGTCAAAGGCATTCAGTTTTGAGAGATCAAAAAGATAATTCTCGCTACATACCTCTTAATAATATTTCTAAAGGTCAAAAAAGATTTGAAATAGTAGATAGTTTGCTTTCTGAATTAGCAGTTTTGGGTTTCGAATATGGATATAGTTTAGTAGAACCGGACACATTAACTATTTGGGAAGCGCAATTTGGAGATTTTGCTAACGGAGCACAAGTTGTCATAGATCAATTTATTGCTTCTGGTGAAAGAAAATGGACAAGAGCTTCAGGGTTAGTTATGTTGTTACCGCATGGATATGAAGGTCAAGGACCGGAACATTCGTCGGGCAGATTAGAAAGATTTTTGCAGTTATGCGCTAAAGAAAATTTACAAGTGATGAATTGTACAACTCCTGCAAATTATTTTCATGCATTAAGACGCCAAATACACAGAGATTTTAGAAAACCATTAGTTATTATGACTCCTAAATCATTATTAAGGAATAAACTTTGTGTGTCTAATTTAGAAGATTTCGGTAAACAAAACTCGTTTCATAGAGTTCTTTGGGATCATGCTACCGACCCAAAAGAAAATAGTTTTATAAAACTTAAGGAAAGAAATAAAATAAGAAAAGTAATTTTATGTTCAGGAAAAGTATATTTTGATTTATTAGAGGCTCGTGAAAAATTAAAAAAAGATGATGTTGTTTTAATTAGAATAGAGCAACTTTATCCTTTTCCAGTGAAACCTTTAGTAAAAGAAATTAAAGCATACAAAAATAACGCAAAGTTTTATTGGTGTCAGGAAGAACCAAAGAATATGGGGGCATGGTTTTCTGTGCGAGATTATATCCAATGGACTTTAGATTATATTGGCGTTAATAATAATCAAATTTCTTATATAGGAAGAGATACTGCAGCTTCACCTGCCACAGGTTATGCAAAACGACATCTTTTTCAACAAAGAGAAATTATTGAAAAGGTTTTTAAATAATGAGTGAAAAAATTTTAGTACCAGTTCTAGGTGAAAGCATTACAGAAGCAACAGTTGCAAAATGGTTAAAAAACAAGGGTGATAGCGTGGAAAGCGACGAACCTATTGTTGAACTGGAAACCGATAAAGTTAATCTTGAGGTTCCATCTCCAGTAGATGGGGTATTGTCAGAAATTAATGTTAATGACGGACAGGTAGTAGAAGTTGGCGCAACGCTTGGTGTAGTTACACAAGGTAATGTTCAAATAAAAAAAAATGAGACTATTCAATCAGAACAAAAAATTGAAAAATCAGAAGAACAAAAGGAAAGTGGGCCAGAACTTTTTAGTGACAACGTTATTAAATTAGAAAAAAGTCAAATTGTAAAGCAAAATGGTGAACAACCTTTAATTTTAAATCAAGAGATAAAACCTGAAACTAAAGTTATTAAAAATGAAGTTAACCAAACTCTTTCGCCAGCTGTTAGAAAAATTGTAGAAGAAAACCAAATTAATATTAACGAAATAAAAGGTTCAGGGAAAGATGGAAGAATAATTAAAGGTGATTTGATTCAATTAATGGGAGCAACTCCTAAGACGTCAGAAAGAAAAGCGAAATATGGTCACGAAGAAAGAATAAAAATGACTAGATTAAGAATGACTATAGCTAAAAGATTAAAACAAGCTCAAGAGACGGCCGCTACGCTTACAACTTTTAATGAAGTTGATATGTCCAGTATTATTCAAATGAGGAAAGAGCATCAAGAAGATTTCCAGAGTCAATTTGCAATAAAATTAGGATTTATGTCATTTTTCGTTAAAGCTTGCATCGTCGGGCTAAAAAATTTTCCAGCAATTAATGCTGAAATAGACAATGAAGATATTATTTACAAAAATTATTATAATATTAGTTTTGCTGTAGGTACAGATAAAGGATTAGTTGTGCCAGTTCTTAAAAATTCTGATGAATTATCTTTTGCTGATATTGAAAAAAATATTAAAAGTATTTCAGAAAAAGCTAGAGATGGAAAACTAACTATAGAAGATCTCCAAGGAGGAACTTTTACAATAAGCAATGGTGGAGTTTATGGTTCAATGCTTTCAACTCCTATTTTAAATACACCACAATCTGGCGTATTAGGAATGCATAATATTATAGAAAGACCAGTTGTTGTTAATGGTGAAATAAAAATAAGACCTATGATGTATTTAGCTTTATCTTATGATCATAGAATTATTGATGGCAAAGATTCGGTTTCATTTTTAAAATGTATTAAGGAAAATCTAGAAGATCCTAGAAGACTTTTTTTAGATCTTTAAAATATGTCAGAAAAATTTCAAGCAGTTGTTATAGGTGGAGGTCCAGGGGGCTATGTTTGCGCAATTAGATTATCACAATTAGGCATTAAAACTGCATGCGTAGAATCAAAAGATGCTTTAGGAGGAACTTGTTTAAATATAGGATGCATACCATCTAAAAATTTACTTAATTTTTCAGAAAAATTTTATAGTGCAAAAAATTTTTCAAACCTAGGTATAGAAGTTGGAAAAGTTAAGTTGAATCTTGACAAAGTGATGAAAAATAAAGATAAAGCAGTAGATGTTTTAACTAAGGGGATCGAATTCTTATTTAAAAAAAATAAAGTTACTTATTATAAAGGCACAGCTAGTCTTAAATCTTCTAATCAAATTTCTGTAACTAGCTCGAAGAATAAAGAAATTATTATTGAGACTGAAAATGTAATAATTAGCACAGGTTCAGAACCAGTGTCATTACCAGGCATAAAATTTGATGAAAAAGTCATTGTATCTTCAACAGGAGCTTTATCTCTTAATACAGTTCCAAAAAAAATGGTTGTAATTGGAGGAGGTTATATAGGATTAGAAATGGGATCGGTTTGGTCAAGATTAGGATCTGAAGTCCACGTTATAGAATTTCTTGATCATATTACACCAGGCATGGACAAAGAAATATCAAAAGAATTTATGAAAATCTTGCAAAAACAAGGAATAAATTTTCATTTAGAAACAAAAGTAGAGTCTATAAAAAAAAATAATAAAGGAGTTATTATTTTAACTAGCGACAAAAATAAAAAAAAAATTAATTTTAATTGTGATGTAGCATTAATTTCTGTAGGAAGAAAACCAAATACAAAAAATTTAAATTTATCATCTGTGGGAGTTGTTCTAGATGAAAAGAAAAGAATAAAAACAGACAAGAATTTTAAAACTAATATAAAAAATATTTATGCAATAGGAGATGTTATTGAAGGTCCTATGCTTGCCCATAAAGCAGAAGAAGAAGGAATTGCTGTAGCAGAATTGCTTGCAGGTCAATCCGGACATGTTAATTATGATGTTATACCAGGAGTTATTTATACGTCCCCAGAAGTTGCATCAGTTGGAAAAACAGAAGAACAATTAAAAGAATTAAAAGTAAAATATAAAGTAGGTAAATTTCCATTTTTAGCAAACTCAAGAGCTAAAGCAATTAATGAACCAGAAGGATTTGTAAAAATTCTTGCAGATGAAAAAACAGATAAAGTAATAGGCGTTCATATAATAGGACCTCATGCAGGAGAAATAATTGCTGAAACGGCAATTGCAATGGAATTTGGGGCAAGTTCCGAAGATATTGCTAGAACTTGTCATGCGCATCCAACTTTTTCAGAAGCTGTAAAAGAAGCAGCGTTATCAGTAGATAAAAGAGCAATACACTCTTAAAATATTTTCATAGTATTAAAATATGAAAGTACCGATTCTTTTACCAAATATCTTTAATCATCCATTTACTTATGAGACCACACTAAATTTGAAAGTTGGAAACTATGTGGTTGTACCATTTGGGAAATCAAAGATTACAGGTGTAGTTTGGAATGAGTTTGAAAAAAAAACAAATAAGAAATTTTCAATTAAAAAAGTTTTGTCAAAAATAGAAGTTCCTGCTTTAAAAAAAAATACAATTGAATTTCTAAATTGGTTTGCTGAATATAATATGATCCCTAAAGGAATGGCTTTAAAATTATTATTACTAAGCAATAATGCTATAGAAAAATTTCCTGATAAAAACTATGAAAAATTTAAAAATAAAATAATAAAAAATCAAATTAAACTTTCAAGGGAGCAAAAAATATGTTTAGAAAAAATGAATATTTCTAACCAAAAATTTAGAGTACATGTATTACAAGGCACTACAGGATCTGGTAAAACCATGGTTTATTTTAAGGCTCTAAAACAATTGATTACGAAGGGTTTTCAAGGATTAATTATGCTACCTGAAATTGGCTTAACAAGCCAATTTGAGAAAAAATTTATGGAATTTTTTGGTTTTATGCCAGCGATCTGGCATTCAGGTGTTACAAAAAAAAATAAAAAAATAATTTGGAGCGGCATTGTTAATGAAAAAATTAAAGTTGTTATAGGAGCAAGATCTTCATTATTTTTGCCATTTAAAAAACTAGGTTTAATAATTGTTGATGAAGAACATGATCAATCATATAAGCAGGATGAGGGTGTAATTTACAATGCAAGAGATATGGCAATTTCAAGAGCATCTTTTGAAAATATTCCAGTAAATTTAATAACAGCTGTACCCTCAATAGAAACATTCGATAATATTAAAAAAGGGAAATATAGTTTATCAAAACTAAACAAAAGATATCAAGACGCTTCATTGCCAAAATATGAAATTATTAATTTAAATAATACAAAATTAGAAACTCAATCGTGGTTATCAAAAGAAATAATAGAAAAAGTTAATGTTCATCTTGAAAGAAAAGATCAGGTATTATTTTTTTTAAACAGAAGGGGATTCTCGCCACACGTATTGTGTAAAAAATGTTTTAAAAGCTATTCATGTCCAAATTGTTCTATAAATTTAGTTTATCATAAGCATAAACAAAATTTATTATGTCACTACTGTGGTTATAAAACTTTGCTTGATAGAAATTGTGATAAAGAAGAAATATGTGAATTTGTTTTTAGTGGACCAGGTGTTGAAAGAATTTCAGAAGAAGTAAAAAAAAAATTTCCTTCTAAAAAAATATCTATTTTTTCAAGTGATACTATGAATAAAAAAAATTCTTCAGAAATATTAGAAAAAATTATAAATAATGAAATTCAAATTTTAATTGGAACTCAACTTATTTCTAAAGGTTTTCATTTTCCAAATTTAAATTGCATTGTTATAGTTGATATAGACCTGTCTTCACAAGGGCACGATTTAAGAGGAGCTGAAAAAAATTTACAATTATACCATCAACTAGCTGGTAGAGCGGGAAGAACAGGAAAACCTGCAACAGTTTATTTTCAAACGTATAATTTAAATACAAAGATGATCTCAGATATTACAAATAAAAACCCTGATATATTTTTAGATAAGGAACTTGAGCTAAGAAGATCAAATAATCTTCCACCATTTCAAAGATTTATTGCATTAATAATTACAGGTAAGGATGAAAAAAATCTTGAAAAAGAATCATTTAGATTTAAAAATTTTATCGAGAAATCAATCGAGGGTAAATTGCTCGGGCCAGTTAACGCACCTATATTTAGATTGAAAAGTAAATTTAGGGTGAGATTATTAGTCAGGGGAAAAAAGTCGCTTAAGGTTCAAAGCTCATTAATTAAAGCTATCTCAAAATTCAAATTTTCAGGCGGAATGAAACTGACAGTTGATGTTGATCCAATAAACTTCAATTAATTGACAAAAAATAACACTTTTAGTCAATGTGTGACTTGAAGACATTAGGGTCATATGTTAATTAAATTCAAATTTTAATAATTCTTCAATTAATAATAAGGGATATAAATTGAGCAAAAAGCAAAGTTTTTCAGATACATCAGCTGGCAGATATTCTCTAGCGCTTTATGAATTGGCTGAGGAAGCTAATGCTTTGGATGAAATAGAAAAACATTCATCTTCTATAATTAAATTAATATCAAGTAGTGATGAGTTTAATTCTCTTATAAAAGATCCAACTAATCAAAAAGAAGATCAGCTAAATGTAATATTAAAAATATCTGAAAATTATAAATTAAATAATTTATTAACTAAATTTTTAAGTTTTTTGATATCAAAAAGAAGATTATTTTATGTTGAAAAAATATTAAAGGATTTTATTGAAACTTGTTCAAAAAAAAGAGGTGAAATAAAAGCAGTGTTAACTGCAGCAAAAGAACTTACAGAAAATGAAATCAATAGTATTAAAGAAGATTTAACTAAAAGTTTTAGTTCAAAAATAAAATTAAATTACAAATATGACCCAAGTTTAATCGGAGGTTTGATTGTGCAGGTAGGAAGCACAATGGTTGACACTTCCATTAAAAATAAATTACAACAAATAGAAAATAGAATGATAGAGGCCTAAGTGGAAATAAATCCTTCAGAAGTAACAAAGATATTAAAAGAACAAATAAAAAAATTTGGAAATAAAGCAGAAGTAACAGAAGTTGGTCAGGTTTTATCTGTAGGAGATGGTATTGCTAGAATATATGGGCTTGACAATGTTCAAGCTGGAGAAATGGTAGAATTTGCTGATGGTTCTAAAGGAATGGCTTTAAACTTAGAAAGCGACAATGTTGGAGTTGTAATTTTTGGAGAAGATAGAAATATCAAAGAGGGAGATATTGTTAAAAGAACAGGTTCAATTGTTGACGTACCTGTTGGTAAAGAATTATTAGGTAGAGTTGTTGATGGATTAGGAAATCCAATAGATGGAAAAAGTGCTTTAGATAAAAAACTGAAAAGAAACAGAGTTGAAGTTAAGGCACCAGGTATTATTCCAAGAAGATCAGTATCAGAACCAGTGCAAACAGGTTTAAAAGCAATTGATAGTTTAATTCCAATTGGAAGAGGTCAACGAGAATTAATTATCGGAGATAGACAAACTGGAAAAACAGCAGTTGCTATTGATACAATTATTAATCAAAAAGAAATTAATCAGTCAGGAGATGAGAAACAAAAATTATATTGTATATATGTAGCTATAGGTCAAAAAAGATCAACCGTTGCTCAAATTGTAAAAACTTTAGAAGATGCTGGAGCTATGGAATATACAACTATTGTTTCAGCAACAGCATCAGATCCGGCACCATTGCAGTTTCTTGCACCATACGCTGGATGTACAATTGGTGAATATTTTAGAGACAATGGTATGCATGCTTTAA
>Ga0207991_1000742_pt1 | contig 21570 bp, 14 predicted proteins | sample ETN07SmetaG_FD_185786 | JGI IMG/M metagenome (GOLD analysis project Ga0207991, IMG submission 185786) | Marine microbial and viral communities from oxygen minimum zone, Eastern Pacific Ocean - ETNP2014F14-07SV275 (SPAdes) (version 2) | ecosystem: Environmental > Aquatic > Marine > Oceanic ... | reverse complement strand
TTCTGCTAAGTCAACATCTGCACGAATAACATATGCGTTGTTCGATACTCCTAGATATTGATAAGCCGCTAATAGTCCGTACTCGCTTGTTTCAGCGCCGTGAACAACTGAACCGCCAACTTCATAAAAATTAGGTTCGCCGAATGTTTCGACTAACTCTCTCTGTGATGATACTAAAAAGGCAACACCGGCATTTGCTGGAACTGTTCCAGTGGCCGTTGCACTCCCCGATGCATCTGCTTTGTTACTTGCCGTAGCAATAACTAATAATGGTAGGGTACCTTGTGTCGCTGCCGCATATTGCGACTCGTCACTAACTGTTACTGATACACCTGGTGATACTAATGTAGCCATAGTATTTTCTCCTTGTTGATTGATTTACTAAAATATTTCGCTACTACTATTTAGTCAAAATCATGAAAAAACACTGTTTTTGGGGTTAACTACGTAGACAACGAGTCTGAAACTTTACTATATAAAGCCTTGATGCTATCGTCATTGTAGAGTATTTTATCGAATAGATTATCCGAGTCTATCCACTTCCATTCACTCTGATGAATTTCAGGATGATTATCTTTCATTAGTGAGGAATCAGGATTATTGTTATCTTGTATAGCATATTCCCACCAATCTGGTAGTTCACCTCGTCTGACATTCCAGACTTCTCCGCCTATATCTTTGATAACTTTTATTTCATTTTTGAATCGTACATCAGGAATGATATAATTATTTTGAGAATTATTAAGAATTTCTTGTTTTAACAGACTGACCCAGATTCCTTGATAGAATCCATTTCTCATACAATCTGTGCCGAACTCTTGTAAGACCAATCTAGGTGTTATTTCTCTGCCAGTTTCTTTAGTCCAAAACTCGTCAACAGTTTCACGCCATTCTCTACTCTCTAATGAGTCACCTTCTAGCATATCTCTATTCCAACCGAATACACTTGCAACTCCGTCTTTGAGTTTATCTGCAAAACTTAACTTAATGAAATTGTGTTCTTCGACTAGAATGTCCGCAACTGTACCTTTGCCTGAACTGATTAGTCCTGTGATACCTATTATCATTTAATGGCTATTCATACTTAATAAGTATATTATAACACATCAATCGACTAATTGTCAATGTTTTTATGAGTTTATATCTCGGGATTCTATATCTTTCAATATGGCGTCTTTCATGTTGTCAGTATAATCAAGCCAATCAAAAATTTCAGTCATGTGGCGTTTGCATCCAACACAATAGTTATTTTTGTTATATTTACATACACTGATGCAGGGACTTTTTGTATTTCCGTGTAAAGGAGATAATGGACTCTTATAGTTAGCCAATCATAACACCTAAAGGTGCTGAACCATCTATATATAGTTTCAATTCAGTTTCTAATTTCTCTATATCTGCGGCGGCATCTGCTTTCAAGGCATCACCGTTTAATGAAACTCCACCTTGAGCGCCAGGAAGTGTAGAAAATTTTGAACGAGCCTCGCCAATCATTTTCTTACAATATGCCAGAGAATAATCTCTCATCCATGATTTTAAGTAAGGGTCCATTAGAAGTTGGTCGTCTGGACGTTCTAAATATACATGAAGTAGAACGATTTCATCTGCTCTCATTTTTCTTAAAAGTTTAATCTTATGAGTGTTTGGATTCCAGATAAATTGAATATCAGTTGCCGCAACTCTGTTTAATGTTTCACGGTACTGAGAGAATAATTCATAAGTTGAAATGCCACCTATATGATTGTTCATAAAGAAATATGAATTTGCGTATGCTAACTCAAATGGGTCCATATCAACACCAGCAGATATACCATGACCAAAAGAACGATGCCATATTTTCTTTACTTCTGTTATTTCTGCAGGAAGAGAATATTCATCGACATCTTTTTTAAATTCGATAGTATAAAAATCTTCTTCTACTGCATTTTCAGAACGTTGTCTAATCTTGTCTAATGCAATATCGATTGCAAGGTCGTAATGTTCTGGGTCTAATTCAATGTCAATCATACCGTCACCAAGTAACAGTCTAATCTGTTTAATTACATCATTTTTTACTTTATTGCGTTGTTTTGGCATTATATGACCCTCAAATACGTTTATAGTTAACTACTTGTAACAGTATTTATCAAAAATGGCAAAACAACAGTGTCGGCAAAGATACTGTTTTGTTCAAGCGAAAGATGGTTATTGTCAAGCACTGGCAAACCAGTAGATTTCCCCCATTCAAACATTCCTGAAACAGGCAAAAACTTAGATTTGTCAATCATTTGAAATAGATGTTCTGTTTCATCACAACTATCAGGAAACTTTATCATAGTAGTCATAAAATATTTTATATTGTGCTTTTCCAAAAACCATTGAGTTCTTAAGATATGCTCTAATGATTCTATTAATTTGCCTTTTCCGGAGTAAAGCATTGAATAATACAATTTGGAGTTTTTTGTGTCCCAATGATGGTTCATTATCTCCCAAGAGTTAATATAATTATCAATAAAACCTTGTACTCTCTTTGAGATTGGGCTAACCTGTTCATCACTAGATGACAGTAAGGAAAGGTCTGATATATGATTTTCGTGTCTATCCCAACCGGACCATTGTACTGCTACTAATATATCTTCTGGTAAAACACCATTTTGTAATTGATTTTGGACTTCATAAATTACAGCCCTTGAAATTAATCCATTACCTCTACTCTGTGCTGATTTGTTTATTAAAGTGTAGTCGGGCAAATGAGCCATAAATAATATAGGCCAAGGTCTGCCTGTGTAGTCTGACGTAGAGAAACTACATCCACTAACTATGAATTTCTTTGAACTACTATCAATAGTCATATCAAAAAACTTTTATAATCAAACTGTGGTCATTAAATCTGCCGTTCATTTTCACATCAACAGTAGTAATCGCATCAAATTCTTTGTTTAATGAACGTTTCGCTACTTTCTTAAACTTTGCTAATTGTTCTAGTGGCTTTCGTAATGTCTTACATACGCTTGTTTTAGGGTCAAATCCTTGAATAGTAGTGCCCTTAACACTTAATCCTGTACCCGCTCTTTTTAATCTTTTAGGATCTATATTAATAGCATGATATATTCCTAGTTTTCTTGTCTTAGAATTGTATACAACCGCGGCATTTGCTCCGATTAATTCAGTTGGATTAACACTAATTGATTTTGTTTCTGGATGATGGTCTAGATATTTGAACTTACTAATTAACTTTTCTTTACTTACTATCTTTTTCTTACGTGGTTTTCTTGTTACTTTTCCTTTTAATACAATGTTCTCACATGCATCTCCTATCATTTTATACATCTTATAATGATTTTTTATAGCAGTCTTAGACATATGAGAATAACCTTCTTTAAGTTGATTATGCATATCCTTTTCATGTGCATTCATCTTCTTAATATCTGGTGGATTAAGAAGTTCATCAAACTCATTAAACATTGGTTCATATAATTTTGATATGATTTTAGCATGATTAGGTTTTGCGCCAACAATCAATAATATTCTTTGAGGGTCGAATTTAGCCAACATTTCGTTTGAACCGTCATAATCATAAACAAAATCATCAATATCCCATGCCATCTCTAATGACTTATTTTCTAAAAGTTCTTGAATCGATGGCTTATACTTCTTAACTTTAGTTGTTTCTTCAAATGCTTTTTCTTCTTTAATTTTTTTACCCATTTTGATGATATTATCTACATCATTTCTGACTTCTTCACTTACATCTCTTAATCCTAATTCAGGATTCATAATACCAGGTAGTGTTATAAAATATTCTGGAATATCTTTATGATTCTCTGGCATTCCTCTTGATAATGCTCTAATCGAGCCACCAAGTGAACTTTTTGTGCGCCAATCTGGTGCCGCTTTATATGATGCTACATCTTCTTTAGTATATCCATTAGATAACATCCAATCTACTACCCACGGAATAAAATCTTTTGTTTTATAATAGTAACCATAGTAATAAGAAGTACGGGAACGTTCTCTGTAATAACGTTCCGCTGACCATTTGCCCGAATCCGTCCATACGGGTTCTGAACCCGTAAATACTTCGTCAAGAAATTTTGCTTTTCTAATTATCTTCTTTTTTCTCTTTATCATTTGTGTTATCACAATTCTTCCATACCATATATATCAATATTACAGATATTATATGATAAATTTATCATTTTGTCAAGTTTTTCGATATTTAATGTACGAATCTTGCTGTCTTGTTCGACATATCTACTTCTTTAATTCTTTTCATTATGTTTACATCAAGTGCATTTATCAGTAATGCACTTCTAAAATCTTCACTATTATTTGGCATAGTACTATGTAATGTTCTTGAATTATATATTAACGCATCACCCGGACTTGAAACAAATTGAAATCCTTGTGTTGTTAATAAGTCATTATATTCCTCTTGATTATCTTCTATATCTTTGTAATAAAATCTGTTAGAATGTGAACCAGGCAAAACACACGTTGCACCATTTTCTATTGTGAATCTATCTAATGGAATTATACATTGTACTCCAAGAACTTCATCATTCGATGTATGAGCATAATCTTCAAATCTATACGGAGTATCAATATGTGCCCTAATTTTTTGACTCTTAGGTCTTGTTGTAATAGTATCAACAACATGAATGTCCCATTCTCTTCCGTCAAACATTGCATCAAAATATCTACTCAAAATATCTACTATGGGCTGCCACATCTCTCTTGGCGGCTCTTTACTCCACCAGACGTTATATTCTCTACCTTTGCGATGTTTTGCGTAGTATACCCCATTTACAGCGTTACCACGGTGTATATTAGCAGGGTTTATTGCCCATAACTTAAACTGTCTTACAGCAAAAGGTGAAATTAATTCTTTTATTGAAATATATCCTTGATTTTCGTGATTTAACATAATTGTTATCTTCTTAAATGTTTATTTATAATTTAAAAATTATATAACACTATTATATGATAAATACACAAAGAAGTCAAATATGGAGAACATTTAATATGGGTAGACTTAGCCTATGGAATCCTAAAAAGGGTAACGATTACAAATTTATTGATAAAACTGTTAAGGCACATTTTGACCATGGCGGAACATCGCTTCTGATTCATAAGTATCTTGGTTCACAAGATACTACTGATCCAGATTATGACCCGGCTATGCCCGCAATACAAGATTTGCTCTTTTTAGAAAATCGTGATAGAAAATATGAAAAAGATTTATACGACTTAAGAGGTGTATATAATGTAACTGACCAAGATTTCGAATTATCACAATTCGGTATGTTCTTGGGCAATGACCAACAAGTTTTTACTCTACATTTGAACGAAATGGTTAACATGCTAGGTCGTAAGATAATGACCGGTGATGTAATCGAACTTCCTCATATGCGTGAAGACATGATGCTTGAAGGCAATGATGGTGTTGATCCAGATGCTGTTAATCAGTATTGGGTAGTTCAAGAAGCAACAAAGAGTGCTGACGGATTTGACGCTGGTTGGTGGCCACATATTTGGCGTGTTCGTTGTAAGCAACTACAAGATACACAAGAATACTCAGATATTCTTGGTACTGGTGAAGAAGCAGACGATTTGAAAAACATTTTGTCTACTTACAATAAAGAACTTCAAATTACTGATGCTATTGTCCTTGAGGCACAAGATAATGTTCCTGGAAAATACTGGGACTATAGAACAAACAATTTAATGTATGCTACACCAAGCAATCATCCAGATGATGTAGATTACGCAACAGTCGTTCATGGAACACAGTTTCCTGATTCTCCAACAGACGATTCCTATTTTTTAAGAACTGACTACTCACCTTCAAGATTATTTCAATATAGAGATAACAAATGGTACAGAATCAATGATGACGATGGAGCATGGGAAGTAGGACACGCATTGCATCATCAATTTATTAACAATAGTGGTACAGTAGTGTTAGATGACGGCACTATTATAACATCAAAAGTAAATCTGTCAAAAGCAGTAAGACCAAAGGTAGACTAATATGGCACAAAATCATTTCTATGACAATCAAATTCGAAGATACATTTTACAATTTATTAGAATGTTCAGTGGATTCACAGTTAAAACTGGAAAGAAATTAAACGATGGCACAACTGATTATTATATCAGAGTTCCATCAAGATACGGCGATGTATCAAGAATGGCAGCAACTATTCTCAAGGGAAACTCTGAGAACGTAGTAAACTCTGCACCATTTATTGCGGCTCATGTTCAAAGTTTACAACCAGACAGACAACGACTACAAGAGCCATTCTTTCATGATGCTGTAAGTGTCAACGAAAGAAAATTTGATGAAAGCACTCAATCATATACTAGTGAACCTGGACAGAAATATAATGTAAAACGATTAATGCCAGTTCCTTACTTACTGAACATGCAAGTAGATATTTGGACTTCTAATACAGACCAAAAACTTCAACTACTTGAACAAATACTAGTATTGTTTAACCCAGCATTAGAAATACAACACAACGATAATCCAGTCGATTGGACTACTATTACAGTAGTAGAAATGACTGACTTGCAATGGACAAGCAGAGGAATACCTGCTGGAATTGAAGACCAAATTGATATCGCAACGATGATATTCCAAATTCCTATTTGGATTAACCCGCCAGCACAAGTGACAAGACAAAACGTAGTTAGAAATATTATTAACAACATATACACATATACAGATTTAGATACACTTGATTACGACCCGGATGCATTTGAGTTCTTTAGAGATTTACAAGCACAATCAAGTGTTATTGTTACTCCAGGAAACTATGCCTTACGAGTTTATGAAAATAGTGGAACAGTGTTATGCAGACCATATGCAAACGGAAACTATGATGACAGTATTGAATGGGCGACTGTTCTTAAAGAGTATGGTACGTTAGATAGTGGAGTATCAAGGCTTCGATTAAAATATCACGGAGAGATAGATGACCTTAATGCTGATGTTATTGGTACATTGACATCTACAACTGAGGCGACTACGTTAGAATTTACAATAGACACAGATACATTACCAACAAACACAGTAACATCAGTTGATAAAATCCTCAATGCATCTACAGCCCAACCTGGGTTCTCTGGATTACCAGCGGCTACAGTAGGGCAACGATATCTAACAATGGATGATGCTATCAGTAGCAGTGTATGGGGAATTGATATTTCCGCAAATGATATTATGGAATATAACGGAAGTGCATGGGTACTTAGTTTTGACGCAAGTGTTTATACTACACGTGCTTATGTAACAAACACATTCACATCACAACAATTCAAATTTGAGAAAGGGGAATGGACTGATACGTTCCAAGGAATATATGAGTCAGGATATTGGAGACTAGAACTAGTAGTAACGAGCCCATAATGAAAGAAAGCAAAATTAAAGCGGCTGGTGGATGCATACTTGCAAAAAACACAGGTCGCATACTTCTTCAACAACGAACATTAAATGGATCATTTCCTAGAAATTGGGGATTCTTTGGTGGTAAAGTAGAAAACTATGAAAACATTTCTCAAACACTGTTGCGAGAGTTAACAGAAGAATTAGATATAAGTGTTGAAAAAGATGTCGTTAAAATATATCCACTAGACCAATATCATACGAGAAATGGTGAATTTAGTTATTACTCTTTTGTTATATTAGTTGAAAAAGAATTCATACCAAGCATAAATCACGAATCAGGTGGATACGCCTGGGTCGATACTAATTATATACCTAAACCACTTCATCCCGGTACTAGACGTACCTTATTCAGAAAGAAAAAACTAAAAATCATAAAAAACATTATATCGTCACTTTGACCAGCGAGTCAACATCCTAAATACTGTTGTAAGAGAGAAGTTTTGAGGAGACATAGTGAATCATATAATAAACTTAGAAAAACAACGATTCATTCGTGATTGTAAGCAAGTTCTTAAAGGGGAAAGAATCCCGGACAGTCTAAAAAGAACTATCATTCATTCAAGTCCAGGACATGTAGAATATCTTAAAAGAGACTTGAACGTTACTGAGACACGCCTTGTAGATATAGTAGTCGCAAAGGTAAAAGAAGAATCAAAAAAATTATTATCAGCAAGTAGTCAACGAATTAATATATTGGCTATAAGTGTGCTGGAAAATCTATCAACGGAAAGTTCAGGATTTGCTATTGAAGAAATAGTAAAAAGATACAGAGAAAGTATTAATCCAGTGAAAGCCCTATACTATGATTTACAAGAAATTATGTTTCTCTATGACGGTAAACCAAAGAACAAACATCATCAATTTCTTATCAATAAATTCAACAAGATAGAGACATTCGAAGTAATATTTTTGGCAATCAATCGAGATATTAATGACTTAAATGAATGTAAACAACGTGTCAATAAGTTAAAAACTGACCACAATTATCCAAACACTAGTGAACATCTAAAGAAAATAGTAGATTTACATAATGAAATGATTCAGTGGAAAACACTGTTTGAAAAGTTTCCTGAGTGGATTAAAGAGAACTCATTACCTGTTGACCCAAAAGGTTCTACAAACTTTTGTAGAACTATCAAAAAAATATTTAAGTAATTTCTTCTAAAGAAGGTCTGACATCGTAAATTCTACGTTTGCCGGTTCAAGTGTAACTCCGTCAATTGTTGTGCCAAAAAAGATTTGATTTAGAACTGCAATATTATCCCCGCCCGCTTCAAACACTTTACCGTGTTCTACTGCAAACTTAAAGATAAAACCAGCGCCAGTTAAAGTTGGTGCTAGACTATCTAGCGTAACTGGTAATGGATTATTCATAATGACAGGCTGTGCAACCAATGATATAATATTTACTATATCATCTAAGTTTTGTTGAGTTTGGTCTAATATATCGCCAGTGTGTGTAATATCCAATGTCTTTACATACATTGTATAAAAGTTAATGTTTCCTGCTAGGTTTTCACCTGCTGTTGCCGCGCCGTGTATTCTTGCCATAATGATATCTCCAAACTATATATAGTATTTATCTAAAATTAGACTTGATTATTATGCAATAAGGTCAGAATCTGTTATTAAACCTCTATCATATGTGTAAGAATCTGTATCTGTGTCTGTAATAGCACCGTAATTAATGCTAGCCACATCTGAAGTTTCTGTAATAGCACCAAAGTCATGTGAATCACCAGTTGCTAATAAGTGTCCAAGTTTGACCCAAGATGCGCCATTGAATCCTTCAAAATAATCTACATCAGAATTAAAACGTAACATACCAACAACTGCTGTTCCTGGTCTTTGTGCTGTTGTACCTGTTGGTATTACAATAGCACCAGTAGTAGTCATTTGGGACCCATTAAGTGTTGGACTAGTTAAAGTTTTGTTTGTAAGTGTTTCTGTGCCTGTCAAAGAAACAAAATTATCACCAGATAATGCAGTATTGAACTCAGTTAATGTTCCAGACAAAGTATTATTTGTTAGGTCAACTGATTTATTGGTTAATGTATCTGTTGTTGCTCTACCAACCAAAGTGTCTGTTGCATTTTGTATCGTAACAGTTCTGTCCGCTGTTGGGTCTTCAACTGTTAAATTTGTTTCGTAAGCATTTGAAGTAGAACCTTCAAACTTTAAAGAATTTTGTACTTGAATTTCTGTTGAGTTTACTGTAGTTGTGGTACCTTGGACTGTTAAGTCGCCAGTTACAGTTAAATCTGAAGCAGTCGTAATTCCCGACCATGCATTTGAGACACGAAACTTTACTGTGCCATTTGTTGTATCAAACCAAATGTCATTTGTGTTTACTGTATAAGTACTGCTCGGGTCCGAAGTTCCTTGAAAGAAAGTTGTTCCCTGCTTACCAATTTTAAAGTAAGGAACACTTGTTCCTTTCGCATTAATCGTTACTGCCATTGTCGTTCCTCAACGTTCATTTTAATGTCAGTCCTAATAAATTAAGTCTGTCGTTAAAGATATTTTCTCTAGTTAGTATTTATCTTTTAAGTCTATATATATCTTTTTTTAAACACAGAACGAAAAAAAGGGGAACTTAGTTCCCCTTTTTATATCACCGTAATGGTAATTAGTTATTACAGATTACTTACAAATTAGATTTGCTTGTATTCTGCTGTAACAATTACTGCACCTACTGATGGTGAAGCAGATGCGCCGCCATTCTGGATTGTACCAGTAATAGTTGCACCACCTGTTGTAGCATTTTCAAAACCTAAGTCTACAATATATAAACCGCCCTCAGAAAGGTCAGCCTCAGTTGTAGCCATTAGAGTATTTGTGCCGTCAGAAATAACTAACTCGTCTGCACCAACAAAAGCAGTAGTAACTTTAGCAGAAATACGACTTACGTAGTAAGACTTTCCTGCAATGTTAGCCATTGTGCCAATTGTGAATGAAGATGAACCGTTAGCAGTGAAAGCCACACGTCTAGTACCTGAAGAACCTGATTCTGACGCTTTCGTGTCAACATATCCTTTAGATGCTAGTGCATGATCCACGCCACTTGACATATCATAACCTGAAGGTGCTAGTACAAGACCAGAACCTTTTGGAGCCAATTTCAAATTGACGTTTGTAGTGTCACCAGCCATTGCTAGTTCTACACCGCCAATACCATTAGTTACTGTTAAGTAATCAACCGCATTTGCAACCGTTACAAAAGTAGCGATTTCATTGTCGTCTGCATCCTTAATCTGAACGTTTCCGTCTGAAGCGCCGCCGTTACCACCTTTAACGATAACAGAACCTGAAGCGTTGCCGCCTACACCATTACCACCTTTAAGGATTAAGTCACCTGCCGCACTGCCAGAAGCATCACCACCACCTACTGTTAAGTCAGTATTAACTTCACCTTGAATTAAGGCTTCGCCTGATTGACCAACAATAAATACATCACCGCCTGCTTGACCTTGTAGATACATATCTACAGCGCCAGAACCGGCTGCGTTTTTGGCAGTTAGTGTTACTTTACCAGTTGCATTAGTTAATGCAATATATTCACCAGAACCTGAAGTAACGCCAGAACCATCAATAGCCATAACGCCAGTTGAATTACGTAATTGACTTACGTATTCCATACCTAGTGCTGAACCATTTGAAGTCATAACTTTATTATCAGAACCAGCCGCTGTCAAACCAGTACCACCATTCGCAATTGGAAGAGTGCCAGTTATGTCAGCAGTTAAATCTACTTTCGCATAACCAAGAGAACCGTTTGAAGCCACTTTAAGTACAGTTGAATTAGAACCTTTAGCAAGTTCTGAAACTCCTGCTGAACCACTCATTATCATAAGTGAATTTGCACCATAACCTGAAGTATCAGTATGTGTACCACCCATGTTTAATGGTAGATCGTTTGCTAGAGTGATTTCATTAACAGTTAGATCCATGATATGTAAGTCTGCTTTAGCAGAACCTACAAGCAATTCCCAACCGTCAGTTGTTTCATTCCAGTTTAGAGCCGCATCGTCAGACGCACCACGTTCAACTAAAATACCAGCGTCTTGTGTAGCCGCACCAGTATGATTAGAGTTAAGAACGATAATGTTATCTTCGATTGCAACTGTTTCAGATAGAGTAGTTGTTACAGAACCCGAAACTGTTAGATTACCAGTTACTGAAGCGTTTCCAGTTACTGATAGCGAACCAAGTGTCGAAGCACCTGCCGCTAGTGTGTTAGCACCAAAGTCACCAGCAACACCAAATGTTGCAGTAGTGTCTGAAAGTGTTAACTTTGTTGCTGTTGCATTGTCATCAATACCAGTTGAAGCAAATGTAGAGATTGTACCACCATGGACTTTATCACCAGAAATCTGGTTAGCCGCTAATGTTAGAGTACCCGCAGATACGTCTATTGTACGACCCGCGCCTACAGTAATATCATAACCACTCATTGTGTCGGCAGAACCAACCAAAGAAGCGTTAGAAATAGTACCAGCGTGAATCTTATCACCTGAAATTGAATCATTAACTAATGTCAATGTTTTGCCAGTCATATTAACATCTGCACCAGAAATAGCACCACCTGTTATAGTAGCGTTACCTGAGTTTAGATTAGTTGCTGTGACTGTTGTCATTGCCGCAGTACCGCCTGTTATAGCCGCACTTGCAGTTGTCATTGTAGAGAATGTACCTGCAGCCGATGTATTAGCACCGATTGTAGTTCCATCAATAGCACCACCGTTGATATCAACAGTACCCGCTACTAAATTACCAGTTACATCACCAGTTACGTTACCAGTTACTGCACCAGTATGAACACCAGCACTGTTACCAGTTAAATTACCAGTTACATTACCAGTTACATTACCTGTTACTGCACCAGTTACTGCGCCTGTGTGAACACCTGCACTGTTACCAGTTAAGTTACCAGTTACATTACCCGTGTGAACACCAGCAGAGTTACCAGTTAAGTTACCAGTTACATTACCTGTGTGAACACCAGCAGAGTTACCAGTTAAAGCACCAGTTACTGCACCAGTGTGAACACCAGCAGAGTTACCAGTTAAGTTACCAGTTACATTACCAGTTACGTTACCTGTTACTGCACCAGTGTGAACACCAGCAGAGTTACCAGTTAAGTTACCAGTTACATCACCAGTTATATCACCAGTTACATCACCAGTTATATCACCTGTTACGTTACCAGTTACGTTACCAATAACTGCACCAGTATGTACACCAGCACTTGCACCTGTTAAATCACCAGTTACATCACCAGTTACATCACCAGTTAAATTACCTGTTACGTTACCAGTTACAGCACCAGTTAAGGCACCAATAAATGTACTTGCTTTAAGGTCAGTTAATGATGTACCTTCTTTGATTTCCCACTGAGTTCCAGTTTCGTTCCAAAGTAGAGTTGCATTATCGCCTGTACCTCTATCAATTTCTATACCTGCTGTGCCTTCAGTAACGACTGCACCTGCTTCGCCTTTGTTAAGAACAATGACGTTATCTTCAATAGTAGTATTAGTTGTATCAATTGTAGTTAAAGCACCGTTAACTGTTAAGTTACCAGTTACTGTAACTGCGCCTGCAAATAAAGCCGACTCATCAGCACCTAAAGTTAGGACTGTTTGGTCTGCGTTATCATCAATACCAGTTGAAGTAAAGTTAGAATATGTACCACCGTCTAGTGCATCACCAGAAATCTGATTAGCCGCTAGAGTTAGAGTATCACCCGAAACGTTAACTGAACCAGTGTGAACACCAGCAGAGTTACCAGTTATATCACCAGTTACATCACCAGTTACATCACCAGTTAAGTTACCAGTTACATTACCTGTGTGAACACCTGCACTATTACCAGTTAAGTTACCAGTTACATTACCAGTTACATTACCTGTTACTGCACCAGTGTGAACACCAGCAGAGTTACCAGTTAAAGCACCAGTTACGTTACCAGTTAAGTTACCAGTTACATTACCAGTTACTGTACCAGTTACATTACCATCTTTAAGTAAAACACCATCAACAGTAACACCAGCCGCGCCAGTTCTTTCACTGATTAAATCAGATTTAAGAGCCGTAGTTGCTGTCATTGTACCAGTTACTGCTACATCACCAGTGATATCCATTGGAGCCGAAACAGCAATGTTTGTGCCCGAATAGTTATCTAGTGTATTTGCTTTCAGAGTACCTGAAGCAGTTATGTTTGTACCTGTTATAGCACCTGCAACAGTACCACCAATAGTAACGCCGTCAATAGCACCACCATTAATGTCAACTGAATTAGAAGCCATAGTTGTAAATGTACCTGCCGCTGAAGTTGTACTACCAATAGCAACATTATCAATGTTACCACTTGAAGCATCAATATCAACAACACCATCAATGTCTAGAGTCTTACCAGCCGCAATAGTAATATCAAATGCAGAGATAGTCTTGCCTGCACCACCTGAAAGGTTTGCAGAGTCAATTGTACCACCTGAGATTTTATCACCAGAGATTTGGTTAGCCGCTAGAGTTAAAGTTCCACCTGAAATGTCAATTGAACCACCAGTGATTGCAACAGAACCTGAATTCTGTACAGCCATTGAGCCCAAACCTAGGTTTGAACGTGCAGTTGTTTTGCCACCGGCACTAGATGCGTCAACACCCAAGCCACCGTTTATTAGTGGTAAGGCACCTGCTATAGCGTTAGCATTAGTTAAATCTAAAGCACCGTAGGCAACGCCGCCAGAACCATTTGATTTTAATACTTCACCAGTAGTGTTTGTACCTTTAATTGTAAGGTCATCTGAACCATCAACTTTTATATAAGTATCGTCAACATTAACATTAAACGTGTTACCTGATTTAGATAAACCAGCGCCTGCTGTAAGTTGTCCAGTACCTGTAAATTGTGTAAAAGCGATAGAAGTAGTACCAACAACAATAGTGCCGTTAGTAGAACATACGAAGCCTTGGTCAGAGTTTATAGTACCTTCTTCAACAAAGAAAAAAGCGCCAACGAACTCATCAGCACCATCCATATCAGTAGCACGTGTCATTGCTGACGCGGCTCCAGTCCATAGATAGATACCATTTTGTGAACCAGTAGACTGGTTCTTAAGTAGAACACGGTCGCCCGCTACCATAGTTACGCCATCAATTGTCGCACCAGGTCCACTTATAGTTAATGTTGCTGTTGAAGCCGCACGAACTGAATCTTTTACATCCAATCCTGAAGCAACATTGTCAACATAACTTTTGTTTGCCGCATGGTTATCCGAGGTTGGAGTTGCAACATTCATATTGCCAAGTGTAGAACCGTCAGTTGTTACTTTGAAAAGGGAGTTACCCGAATCATAAACAACACGACCGCCTGACTTACCAAACTGAACGTCTGCACCAATACCTTTGATACCAAAGTTTTTTATATCAGCCATTATATTATCTCCTATAAATAGCCATTAAATAATTATTCCATATATCATACACGGAATAATAAACATAGAATTACCTTAAAAAGGATTCTTTGTTTTGCTTAGTTTTTGATTTTTTATATATCTGGAAAGAATCTCAGATATACTGACCGGAAGAATCTCAGTCATTTGATTGGTCGGAAGATATCTCAACCATCGCAAGTCTTTATCTGACTTACAATAGTATTTATGCAAAAGAGATAAAAATTAAAACTCAGACATTAAAAAACCCCTCGTAAAGAGGGGTTTTGGTTTTCTGTATAAACTTAATACTATATTAGTATACGAAGTCTGTTACTGTCCAGCCTGCACCCAATTCAGTTTGCAAAGTTGCTGCCGTCCATGCGCCGTTGTTTTCAACTGCGATTCTGGCGCCACCGTCACCAACTAGAACAACTGTTGCTCTCATTGATGCCGCTTCTACTAAATCTTTGATTACGATAGATGCGTGTGCGATTGTGAAATGTGTTAGGCTTCCTGTTAAGAATTGACCTTCTGACCATGTGTCATGCGTTTTTGTTACTGATGCCATGTTAATGTCTCCTTTTAGAGTGTTATTATAAATTAAAGAACATGTTCTTTAATCTTGCTTGGTGGGAATATTGTTATCCCTACACTCTTATTTATCTACTTATTGCTAAAAAGTAAACTACGAACAAAAAAAGGGAGCATTTCTGCCCCCTTTTGAATATCTTTGTAAAAGTATTAATTAATTATTACTTACCTACTTTAACTTCAATATAACCAACTGCGTCAGTTGTCTTGTCTTCAATCGCAATACCAACGTATGCTGTCATACGAGGATCTGTAGTTGAATCAGTCCATGCTGTAGCAATACCTGAAACTTCTGAAGCAACAAGCATGTCGCCTTTAGAAACTGTACCCATTACTTTACATGGAACACGTCCTTGTAGAGCAATATATGGATGAGTTTCTGAGTTACCAGCCGCTTCGTTCATTGCGAATGCTGGCTTAGTAGAAACTACACCTGCAATCTTAGTTGAACCATAGCCTTGAGCAGAAGTAACTTCTGCTTCACCACCAAACATTACAACCGTGCCTTCTTCATATGGGGCATCAGCCGCATATCTTTCTGCAAGGTCGGCGTATAAGGCGTAAGTTGCTGTACCATTAAAGCGAGTAGCAGTTACATCACCACCTTGAGCAGTAATATCACCAGATACTGTAAAGTCTCCAGTATACTGTCCATCCATTGAGAACACTGTACCAGCAAGTCCTAAACCGTTACCGGCAGTATAAGTTGTATTAGTATACCCTGTGATATAACCAGCACCGTTAGTTATCTGATTATTATTAGTGACATTTGTTGCACTTGCCGCAATACCATCTAACTTAGTATTGTCTGCTGATGTAAAGTTAATTTGAGTTAACCCACCATCGCCTACTGAATAAGTTGTGTTAGTATCAGTATAGTTACCAGCGTGGAGATTAGTTCCACCTTGGTCTGCTGTCCAATCAATATGCTCGTTAGCAACGAAACCTGATAAACTATCATGATTAAGGGCCGCGATTGCTGAACTAAGTTCTGCATCTGTAGCCATCACGTTAGCGATTTCAAGTAATGTATCTAATGATGTTGAAGCACCTGCTGTAAGAACAGCAACTTTAGCCGTTGCATCTGCACTTGCTGTTGCTTCTGCTGCCGATTGGGCTGCATTTGCTTTAGAAGTTGCGTCTGCACTTGCTGTAGAAACTGCTGCCGATTGGGCTGCATTTGCTTTAGAAGTTGCGTCTGCACTTGCTGTAGAAACTGCTGCCGCTTCTGAGGCATCTGCGTAAGCATCTGAAGTTGTCATACGAGCAACGTCTTTTGCTTCTGCTGAAGCGATTGCTGCCGCTTCTGAGGCATCTGCGTAAGCATCTGAAGTTGTCATACGAGCAACGTCTTTTGCTTCTGCCGCTGCCGCCGCTGTAGTAACTGCGTCTGCTTCGGCTGTATCTGCATATGATTGTGCTGATGATAATGTTGAAGAATCACCTGCGTCTGCATAAGCCTTGATAGATTGTTGTGTTGCTAGTTTAGTAGCACTGTTTGAAGCCATGTTGTCTTCATCTACAACCATTGACATTGCTGCCGTTGTTGCATCTGATTCCATAACTGCACCAGCCGCCGCTACGTTAGTTCCATCTGTAACATCTGCTGTAGACTCTATAGCATTTAATTTGCTATGGTCTGCATCAGTGAATACATTTGAATCTGAAGCCGCTTCAACTCCCGCTCTGATTTCTGCATCAGTTTGGTCTGCTGTCGCACTTGCTTCAATACCATCTAACTTAGAATGGTCTGCTGTTGTAAAGTTTTCGTCTGTTTGACTTGCTACTGCAAAGTCTAACGTACCGTCACCATCTACATAAGTTACTGTGATGCCTGATTCAGTATTACCTGTAACCATTCCACCAACAATATCTTGAACTGTTTCATCATTCATTGTGAATGATATAACACCAGTTGTTGAATTATATGCTAGAGATCCAGTAGCAGAAATTGCCGCTCTTGCTCTTGCATTTGTATAATAAAGGTTAGTTGAACCTTCAACGATTTCGTCTGTGTTATCTTCTGTTAATATTTGTGCATCAACATAAGCCTTGATAGACTGTTGTGAAGCAACTTTAGTTGCACTATTTGAAGCCATGTTGTCTTCGTCTAGTAAATGTGCCGCGATACTTGTTACAGTACCAGCACTACCAGAAGTGTTACCAGTTACATTACCAGTTACTGCGCCTGTGTGAACACCTGCACTGTTACCAGTTAAGTTACCTGTTACGTTACCAGTTACTGCACCAGTTACTGCACCAGTATGAACACCAGCAGAGTTACCAGTTAAATTACCAGTTACATCACCAGTTACGTTACCAGTTACTGCACCAGTTACTGCACCAGTATGAATACCAGCAGAGTTACCAGTTATATTACCAGTTACATTACCAGTTAAGTCACCTAGGAATGTGTCAGCGTTCATGTCTTCGCCACCAATTGTCCAACGATTATTTGTTTCGTCCCACAATATTGAAACATTTGCATCATCACCACGTTCTACTTCTATACCAGCGTTGATTGTAGCAGTACCTGTAGCATCTGAATTTAATACAAGAATATTATCAGCAATATTAACTTGTGCTGTATTAATTGTTGTAGTTGTACCAGAAACTGTTAAGTTACCTGCCATAGTTACGTTACCAGAGAAAGCACCAGTTGTTACTGAAAGTGCATTTGCACCACCTGTTACCGCTGAAGTAGACGTTGTATCAACGTATGCTTTGTTTGCCGCATCAGTGTTAGAAACTGGAGTTGCTAGTTCTTTGATTAATGATGAATTCATATCAACGTGGTCGCCGATTTGAATGTCACCTGAAGTTGCACCAAGTTCGCCAGTAAGGTTAATACCATTTGCCGAAATTAGTTTTAAAGTACCTGTACCACTTGTAGTGATTTTAAGGTCTTCGTTTATATCTGTTGTAATGTTAATCGTACCAGAGTCATCTTCGATAACTTTTGTACCATTAACGTATAATGAACCAGGACCAACGTAGATGTCTCTCCATTGTTTTGAAGATGAACCTAAGTCATAAGTTACGTCTGCCGAAGGCAATACGTGTCCAGTCATGGTTAAATTACCAGCAACTGATAATGTACCACCGATAGTTACATTCGATGAGAATGTACCAGTAGTTGTGTTCGTTGCGGCACCCTCTAGTGCCAGGGCCGAGCCGCCCGCGTTTGAACCGTCGTGAACAACTATTGTTTTCTTAGTTGTGTCAACAGTAACTTCACCCAATAAACCTGTGAAAGAGTTATGTTCTGTCGTTGTACCACGTCGGAATTGAATTGCATATGCTGCCATTTTATTTTTCTCCCGTCTTATATTTTATAAAATATTATTAATAAGAATGTTTCCATTCCCTCGACTAAATTAAAGGTTAGTCTAGTAGAAGAGATTTATTTAAATACTCATCCATTTAATGAACGATAGTGAATAAGGAATTCTTTCTTCTACATAAGTTATAAAGAGACCCTTTATATCCTCTCTACAGTAGTATTTATCGTTGCCTATCAAAAAGCAATGCTTATAGTTAACTACAGAATAGAAACTTCTATGACTTTTTTACCGTCTGTTAAGTCTGTTTCTATAGATTTGGCAAATACTGAATGACCTGCGTCATTCTTGCCAATGCTTTGAGCATAACCCGGCTCATTATCGGCGGTGACAATTAAATCACCTTTTGATACGGGACCAATTAGTTTACATGGAACTCTTCCTTTCAATGCTACGTAAGGATGAGTTTGTGAATTACCTGCGTCTGCGTTTAACTTGAGTGCTGGATTTGTAGAAATCACGCCCGCAACAGAAACATCTCCTGTCTCTGTCGTTGTTGTTATTTCTGATTCGCCACCAAATACTACAACTGTTCCTTCTTCATAAGGAACGTCAGTTGCATATCGTTCTGCGATATCGGCATATGTTGCTTCTACTGTGTGACCATATATGTTAGCATACTTTTTAGTAGTACTACCTAAGTCATATGTGTTATCTGTTGCTGGAATTATACTTCCTGTAATATCTGTAGTTGAGTTTGTACTATCAATAGTAAAGGTAGGATATGTTCCAGTAACAGTAGTAGCACCTGTTCCTGTTAGTGATACTGTTTGGTCTTGAGCAGTGTTTCTGAATTCTGTTCCAACAAGAGTAAGTCCAGTTCCTGCTGTATAAGTTGTGTTACCTGTATTAGTATAATTACTAGGATCAATAGTTCCTGCTGAGGCTGTTGTCCAATCAATATGTTCGTTTGCAACAAAGCCAGTTAAATTATCGTGATTCCAATCTGAATCTACATAAGTTGTATTAGTATCAGTAGATGATATAACATTAGAACCACTTATAGATATATTTGTACCTGCTGTGTAAGTTGTATCTCCAGTATCAGTATAGTTACCTGCATGTATATTAGTTGAACCTTGGTCTGCTGTCCAATCAATATGCTCGTTTGCTACAAAATCTGCAAATCCATCGTGTGTAAGATTATTGACTAATGTTGTATTAGCACTAACCAAATTAGTCATAGTAGTAACGTGATTTGCATCATCACCTAACGCCGCGGCTAATTCGTTTAACGTATCTAATGTGCCTGGTGCTGAATCTACTAATGCGTCAATTTTTAATTGTGCCCTTGCGTCTGCTCTTGTGTCTGTATAATATAAGTTTGTTCCTTCTGACAAATCGCCTGTATCAGCGGCTGCCATCTTAGTATTCCAACGAGCATCTGTATAGTATAAGTTTGTACCCTCACTTAAATCTGTTGTTGATTTACTTGCGAAATCTATGTTAAATTGTGCTGTATCACGTACCACAGTATAATAAAGATTAGTAGAACCTTCTCCAATATCATCTGTTGTTAATGTTGTCCATGATATATCACCTGAACCATCAGTCTTCATTACTTGGTTTGCTGTGCCATCTGCGACAGGGAATTTATAAATTAAATCTCCTGAACTATCAAGTAACCAAAGTCTTGCATCTGTTGCCGAACCAACTACTAAACTTAATTCATTTGTCGTACCTGTATTACCAGTCATTATAATTGGAACATCAGTTACTGTTAATGCAGACTGATATCCCGTTCCATCTATCGTAACTGTTGTTAATCCAGATAGTATAGAAGAACCAGTAGGATGGTCATAAATTAGAGTTCCTACTACTTCACCAGTTAATAATCCTGTTGTGAACTCTAAATCACCCATTGCAAAAATATCATTAGTAGATGATGTTAAAGAGAAACTTTCAGCAGTTGCAACTAGTCCAGTTTCTGAAAATGTTTCTCTGCCCCAAGTAAACAATGCTGTTTGGGCTGATGGACTAACTACTTCAATAACTTCTCCAACAGTTACATCGTGTGTCCAAAAAACAATCTTATAATCATTGCCAGAAGTGTTAGTAACTGTTACGTGGTCATTATCAATATAAAATCCATTAGAATCTTTAAGTTGAATATTACTACTAGTCAATGTAGTTGAAGTCGTTACTGTCATTTCTCCATAAGCATATTGCTTGAAGTAAATATCATTATCAAGTGAATTTATTGGAAATGTTGGATCTGTTGGTAATGTAAATGTGTATTCGTCTGTTGGCGGAGAATAAACAGTAATCATATTATTTTGTTCTGCACTATCAGATACATCTCGCCAAACAAAATTACTTGTTGGAGCAGCCGCGCCAAAATAAGTTAATGATATCTCCCCTTCAAATCCTAAATTAGTTATTTCAGTACTAGTAAGAGTTATGTAACTACTTACTGCGTTTCCAACATCCGCCTGTGTGTTAACTGTAACTGTTGTGTTAGATAAATTTGTTTCAGATGATGCTGTAACAGTTCCTGATGTTAAACTTGACGTTGCTGTTGTTGTTAGAGTAACAATGTCATCAGTTGTAGTAAGGTCAAATGTATTTAAATCTAAATCTCCACCTAACTGAGGGGTAGTATCTTCTACAATATTGTTTATTGAAACTGCTTGTGCCCTTGCATCTGTATAATATAAACTTAATGAACCTTCTGCTAAGTCATCTGTATCTTTTGTTGCTAGTCTTGTATCAAAATCTGTATTTGCTCTAGTAGATGTATAGTATAAATTACTACCTTCTGCTAAATTAGTTG
>Ga0207991_1000736_pt1 | contig 21695 bp, 13 predicted proteins | sample ETN07SmetaG_FD_185786 | JGI IMG/M metagenome (GOLD analysis project Ga0207991, IMG submission 185786) | Marine microbial and viral communities from oxygen minimum zone, Eastern Pacific Ocean - ETNP2014F14-07SV275 (SPAdes) (version 2) | ecosystem: Environmental > Aquatic > Marine > Oceanic ... | reverse complement strand
GCGACGATTCTTTTTTTGATAACCAGAAAAGGGTGAAGACCTGGATCAAAAATCCCGGTGCGGAGGCCTATGAGGCTCCGCTGGGGGCACTGTCTTTCAATTTCAACACGGTTCAGGCCGATGTGAGCCCCGGCCCGAGGGCGGGAAGCAGGCCAAAAATCGTTATCGAGCCAGATATCGAATACATCACACTCAACAACCAGGCCAGAACCCTCAAACCCGGCAGGCGAAACCGGCTGATCGTCAATCGAGTGGACCGAAATGGATTTGATGAAATCACAGTTTCAGGAGGAATCCGGTTGGACCAGGCCCGTGCCCGGTATTTCTTAAATATTACCGACCCCACTCAATATACTCTGAGCACACTGAAAAAATACCTGGGGCATGTGGGCATCGAGTTCCAGGGCGAAATTGAAAAAGCCGTGGTTCCTGAAACGGCAATAGAATTATTAACTCACGAGTCAGAACCTCTTACGCTGGCACTCCAGGGTCTCAATAAATTCAGCAACAATTTTGTGGCAGAGCAGATTTTAAAAACCATCGGTGCCGAGAAGTATGGATCACCTGGCACAACCCTGAAAGGCCTTAAAACCTTTGAAGACTACCTGATGGAGCTGGGATATCCTCCCGATCAATATAAAGTTCTGGATGGTTCCGGCTTATCCCGGCAGAACCGGTTGTCTCCGCAAATAATCGTCGATATCCTTCGCTACGTCAAAAACGATCTGGGAGTGTATCCTGAATTTGTCTCCGCGCTTGGAGTAATGGGTGTGGATGGGAATGTAAAAAGCCGGATGAGAGGCGTGAAAAGCTCGGCCCGGGCTCGAGTCAAAACAGGAACCCTGAATTTTGTCAGTGCGCTTTCCGGTTATTTTCAATCCAGAGACGGGGAAACTTTTGCTTTCTCGATTTTGATGAACAGCCTGAAATGCTCCAATGGCAGAATCAAAAGACTACAGGACCAAATCATCCGAGAGGGATTACACTTCCAGCGTATTCCTACAGGTAGTGTCATTTCCGGCGAACGGGGAAACCCTTCTTAATAGCGGTGTCTCGTCTGATTGTCAGCCAAAAATCTTGCGGTTTTCTTTACGGTCATTTTCCAGGATTTTATTCCAATCCCTTTTCACGTGGGGGGAAGCCTGAAAATCCTCATAAATAGATTTCGCCAGTTCCATGCGGTCAATGCCTTCTGGCGCCACTTGAATATCCAACTGTGCCAGAGCCATGTCAAAATCCCGATCCAGCAAGGACGCGGAATCCATGCCACACTCTTTCAGCGCTTGGCGAACGGTCGCAGGGTCCTGGCCAAAACGTCGCGCAACCTCATTGAGATTGGCAGGCTTGTATTCCTTTTTAGGGCCGATGCCCAAATGATAGGCGCAAAACAGTTTGAAAGGATCCAGGTTCCCAGTTAAAGGTTTTTCCGATACAGACGGATTCTTAACCGTAACATCAACAGATTGCCGCGAAGACGAAGTTCTTCCATTCGGCCGACCCGATCTTTCCCGATGAGGAAATTTTCCCCCACCCTGATCATTCGCATTACTGCCATGGTTGCGTTTTTGCCGGTAAGGATTCTTGGAGTTTTGAGAATTTCGGTTATTAGTTCCGCCTGACCTGTTCTTGTTGGCTGTTGTCGTGAGGTGAGAGGTCAAAGCCTGGGAAGTAGCAGCATTAGAAGAAACCCATGGATGGATTCCTCCTTTTCTGGTCCCAGAATTTTGATTTTGATTTTGATTTCTTCCGGATGGGTTTCCCTGACGGTTATTAGACCTCCTCGGGTTGCCCCCGCTTTTCCGGAATGAGCCTGTTCTTTTCAAAACGGTACTCCTTTAAAAATGGTGTGCAGTGTCATGATTGTTATCATCCTTTTTGTTTTTGGGTAATGTCTATCAATTTTTTAAATGGTTGGATGTCAAATGCTCGAGTTCATCCACTAACGTGGAAAATTTTGCCAATGCGGTTCGAACCGGTTCGGGTGAAAGCATATCCACCCCCGCCGATTTCAAAAGATCTATTGGATATTTCGAGCCCCCTGATTTTAAAAAACCCAGGTAGTCGTTCAACTCCGCCTCTCCCCCGGAAAGAACCCGGTCGGACAAGGCATAAGCAGCGGAAATTCCTGTGGCATATTTATAAACATAGAAACTGAAATAAAAATGCGGGATGCGAAAACATTCTAAGGGTAGGCAGTCGTCCAGAACCACCTCAGGACCAAAATAACGTTCCAGGAGATTACTATAAATCTTTTTGAAAGATTCCAGCGTCAAGGGTTCACTACCTTCAGCCGCCTTATACACCTGATGCTCGAATTCTGCAAACATAGTCTGCCGATATAGTGTACCGCGGAAATTATCGATCTCCCTGCAAACAAGATAAATTCGCATATCCGGGTCAATATCCTGGCCCAGAAAATGCCGGGTCAAAAGGGCTTCGTTGAAGGTAGAAGCCACCTCGGCCACAAAAATTGTGTAGTCGGAATAAAGATAAGGCTGGTTTTTCCTGGAATACAACGAATGCATCGAATGCCCCGCTTCATGGGCCAGCGTGTACACGCTGTTGATATTGTCTTCCCTGTAGTTCATGAGAATAAACGGATTCGAATCGTAGCACCCGGATGAATAAGCTCCGCTCCGCTTACCCTTGTTCTCATACCGGTCTGTCCAACGGTCGACCGTCAACCCACGCGTCACTTGCTCGACATACTCCTCACCCAAAGGATTCAAGGCCGTTCGAATCTCTTCCACAGCCCGCTCGAAAGACATATGCCATTTAATGCCCTCCACCAGCGGGACACCACAATCATATATATGCAGTTCATCCAATTTTAACAGGCGTTTTCTTAAATCGAAATATTTGTAGAGCGGTTCCAGGTTCTGATGCACCGATTCGATCAGGTTGTCATAAACCTCCATGGCAATATTTTCTGAAAACAACGATTTGGCCCGATAACTGGGAAAATTTTTGGCCCGCGAATAAAACAAGTCCTTTTTAATGCTCCCGGCAAGCAAAGTTGAATAGGTATATTGATGCGATTCATAGGCTTTGTAATAGGTATGAAAAGCGTCCTGCCTGACCCGGCGGTCATAGTTTTGCAGAAAGCTCTGGAAATTCCCGTGAGTGAGGGAAACCGTTTCACCGTTTTCATCCTCAATCATTCCCAGTTGCAGATCGGCGTTATCGAGCATATCAAACGCGTCCCGCATGGTCCGTCCCATTTCCCCGGAAGCGGCCAGAAGCGCCTCCTCCTTTTCAGAGAGGGTGTGCTCCCGGTAACGCAAAATCTGCTCCAGATGGAACCGGTAAAACACCAGTTCCTTTTCGGTCAAAAACCTACGCATCATGTCCTCAGGGATGGACATGATTTCTGACCGCATGAAACTGGAAGCCTTGCTCGCTTCATTGACCAGCATCATGACCTTTTCATAATTTCCCTGGTAAAGACTGTTGGTTTTATCCTCATCATTTTTGAGATGCGCAAACGTGTGAAGCTTTTCCAACTGGCGCGAAAAATTCATATCAAACTCAAGGCATGCCTTGAGTTTAAGCGCAGACTCTCCCAGGGTACCGGCAAAGGAAGCGTATATTTTTATCTCCCCTTCCAATGCGGTCAACTCTGCGTTCCAGTCAGCATCGGATGAATACAGCCCTGTTAAATCCCATTGGGACTCCGCAGAAACTTCATCTCGTGCCAGGGTTCCTATTTTGGCATCCATAATTCAGGATAGGTCGGGGAGCATAGATTCCCCAAGGGTGATTAACATTCTTTACCGGATTGCCTGTTCTATCGTTTGCAAATGAGTTTCAAGTTTGGCCTGTTTTTCAGAAAGAGTAGTTTTCCTTTTCTCGTCTTTTTCGATGACTTCGGCAGGCGCCTTTTTTACAAAATTCGGGTTGGAGAGTTTCTTATCTAAAAATATGAGGTCTTTTGCAATTTTTTTCAACTCTTTTTCGATGCGGTTCTTTTCTTCCTCAAAATCCATCATGCCTGAAAGCGGAATAATCAGGTCCATTTCTCCCAATACCGAAGATGCTGAGACCTCGGGTTTTTCGATATCGGGACCTATGGTTATTTGATCCACCCGGGCCAATTCGCGGATAAAACCAGCGTGTTTTTTCAGAGTTGCTTCCAGATCGGCATGGCCGGTTTTGATTAACGCGTTTAATTTCAATCCCGGATTCAGGTTCATCTCGCCACGGATGTTGCGCACACCGGTAATGACTTCCATCACTTTTCCCATGGCCTCTTCTACTTTGGCATCGCTTCTATCAGCCCTGAATTCGGGAAAAGCGCTGATCATGATACTATCTCCATTTTTGGGCAATTTCTGCCAAATCTCTTCCGTGATAAACGGCATAAACGGATGCAGAAGTTTCAGGGACGCCTCCAATACATGCAGAAGAACATTCTGCGCAGCTTTTTTTCCAGGGCCCTCAACCGCTAAACGGGATTTGGAAAACTCAATATACCAGTCACAGTATTCATTCCAGATGAACTTATAGACTGTCAAGGCGGCATCGTTGAACTTGAAATCTTCCAAGGCCTGATTGACTTCCCTCGTGGTGTTGTTCAGTCGACTCAGAATCCACTGGTCGGCAATAGACCGGTCAGCTTGTTCATCAAGTTGACAGGTTCCTTCATAACCCTCCAGGTTCATGAGCACAAACCTGGAAGCGTTCCAGAGTTTGTTACAAAAGTTCCGGTAACCATCGATGCGGTCCTCATCCAGTTTGATATCCCGGCCCTGAGCCGCAAAAGCCGCCAGCGTAAACCGCAGCGCATCGGTGCCGTATTGTTCCATGACTTCCAGCGGATCAATCACGTTGCCTTTGGTCTTGCTCATTTTCTGCCCCTCTGCGTCACGAATCAGGGCATGAATATAAACGTGGCGAAAAGGCACATCGTCCATGAATTTGATTCCCATCATGATCATGCGCGCCACCCAGAAAAACAGAATGTCAAACCCGGTACAAAGAACCGTTGTAGGATAAAACTTTTTCAGGGTTTCCGTTTTTTCCGGCCAGCCTAACGTGGAAAACGGCCAGAGTGCGGAACTGAACCAAGTGTCCAGCACATCGGTCTCCTGTTCCAGATCCGTTGAAGAACAGGCCGAACATTTTTCGGGAGTTTCCCGCACAACCTGAATTTCGCTACAGGCTTTGCAGGTCCATGCGGGAATTTGGTGTCCCCACCAGATTTGCCGAGAAATGCACCAGTCACGAATATTTTCCATCCATTCAAAATATGTGTTTTCCCAGAATTTCGGAACAATTTTAATAGAGCCATTTCTCACTGCTTCCATCGCTGGTTCCGCCAAAGGCTTGGCTTTGACAAACCATTGTTTGGACAAATAGGGCTCAACCACTGTTTTGCACCGATAACAATGACCGACCGAATGGTTGAGGTCTTCTATTTTCAGCAGAACCCCTGCGTCTTTTAAATCTTGCACCAGTTTCTTTCGGCATTCAAAACGGTCCAGCCCTTCATAAGTCTGACCGGCCTCGGCATTCATGGTGCCATTGGGGGCCATCACGTTGACCGAAGGAAGGTTGTGCCGTCGCCCCAGTTCAAAATCGTTGGGGTCATGCGCAGGAGTTACCTTAAGAGCCCCGGTGCCAAAAGAAGTATCGACATATCCGTCTTCAATGAGTGGAATTTCTCTGTTTACTATGGGCAGGATCAACGTCTTGCCCTTGAATTTCATATAACGCTCATCCTTCGGATTGACCGCTACAGCCGTATCCCCCAGCATGGTTTCCGGCCGGGTGGTAGCAATGACAAGAAATCCATCGCCATCTTTAAAAGCATATTTCAAATGATACAGGTGGCCCTGCGCATCCTGATATTCCACCTCCAGGTCAGAAAGCGCCGTTTGGCAACGAGGACACCAGTTGATGATATAGTCGCCTTTATAAATCAGCCCGTCTTCATAAAGTGTGACAAACACCTCGCGAACCGCCCTGGACAAACCTTCGTCCATGGTAAAGCGGTCCCGCTGCCAATCCAGTGAACTGCCCAGTTTTTTCAACTGTTCAGTAATGGTTCCGCCGGATTCGTCACGCCACTTCCATACCCGTTCCACAAACGCGTCACGGCCCAGCGCCTGCCGGTCGGTTCCTTCCGCGTGCAATTGACGTTCGACTACATTCTGGGTAGCAATTCCGGCATGGTCAGTACCCGGTTGCCACAAAGCATTGAACCCTTGCATGCGTTTCCAGCGCGTTAGAATATCCTGCAGGGTATTGTTGAAAGCATGGCCGATGTGCAAACGCCCCGTAATATTGGGAGGCGGTATGACAATGGTAAAAGTGGGCTTGTCGAGTGTCTCGTCGGCATGAAAATAATTTTTTTCCTGCCAGAATTTCCCCCAGCGTTTTTCAACTTCTTCCGGTTCGTAATGTTTATCCAGTTGAATCATTCGATGACAAAATTTCCTTACAGGTAAACATAAAAAAATACTCTTCTTGGCCACGTTGCCCAAAACACGCAAGAGAAGTTTTTAATGGTGATTTATATATTTAAAAATGAGGAATGAATTTCTTTTTAAAGAGCGGAGCGTCAGCAGGGCCTGCTAATACATATCCTGCTTTTTAATTTTTTCTATCTCCTCCCGAATCACCCTGCGGGCAATTTCCGGAGTGATCTCTCTCACCACTTCACGGACGGTTCTTAAAATCGCCTCGGACAATCCGGAAACCTCTTTTTCCAGGGAAGACCCTAATGACCTTTGCAGTAACTGCCTGACCTCATCTGCAATCGCCTGGGTCAATGGACCGGCTTCATGGTCCCAGTTTTCCGAACGCAGATTGTAGTGCAGGGAACCCTGGCTCTGATCGGAAAATCCGGAAATAGCATCCAGGTTTTCTTTTATATCTTCTGGAATTGTAGGGCGTTTGCCCACCTCAGAAAACGCGCCTGGAGCGATACGCTCCAAAAGGTTTTCCGGTTCCGGGACAATCCCTCCCAGCGATGACAATTCAGCCGAATGCGCCTGCTCCTCATGATGGGCAGGGCTTCCCCCCATTACAATCTCCTTGAAAGTGGAATCCAATTCATCCAGATTGTCCAATTTATGTGGGCGAATCTCGGCAAAAATCTCCGGCTCCTCAGCAAAAACCAAAACTTCCTCTTGCGGCCTCTCCGAATCGGGTTCCTCCTCTTCGAAGGGAAAAACCTCTTCCTCGGGTGAGCCGGGAGGTTGTACAGACTCCCTGAGCTCTTCCACACCACGGATCATTTGATCCATAATGTCATCATCGGTACCGGAGAGGACTTCCACTTCTTCCTCAGGTTCAAGACCCACAGGATTTTCCAGAGGTTCGGGGGCTTCGGAAAGCTCCATGGGTTCCATCAAATCCTCTTTAGCTAAATCCGAAACCTCCTCTTCCGCTGACAACTCCACAGGCTCAGGAGAGTCGGGGGCTTCGGGAAGTCCCATGGGTTTTATGTTAGCCATGAGTTCCAGTGACTCTTCCTCCGTCAATTCGGTAGCTTCGCCTTCCGGGCTGGAAAACTCTCCCCCTTCCGCTGAAAGTTCTTCGACCGATGCCAATAACTCTTCCAGACTGGGCTCGGGTTCCGATGCATTTTGGTCGCTTACTGTTTTATCGGTGAGTTCGACAGAGCCTTCATCGGAGGTTCCTAACAGGCTTTTGACCATGGCAACAATATCATCTGACTTGAACGGTTTCGAGATATGGTTATCCGCACCACACTCTTGGTAGCGCTGTTCATCAAACTCCTCAAAATCGCTGGCAAGAAGTAGAACCTTGATCGCGCTCGTTTCCGGAGATTCCTTAATTTTCGCGCTCAACTCAAAACCATCCAGACCCGGCATGTCCACATCGGCCAAAACTATATCAGGATTAAACTGTGAAATTCGGTCGAAGGCTTCCTGCCCATTTCCAATTCCTTCAACCTCCACATCCTCAATTTCAAAAGCCATGGACACAATCTTTTGGATGGTACTGCTATCGTCAGCAACCAGAAGTCTAGATGTCATGAAACTCAAACCTCAGGGATTTTGAAAAGAACGTCTAAAGACACTGCTAGCCGCAGGGGCAACTGGGCAAGGGCTTGGTTGTGCCGAGATAACTCTTTACCCGCCACCCTCTAGCTAGGGAGGCAAGTGGCGATAGCTTATTAAGCCGCCAACACGGTTTGAGCACTTAAAAGTTATTGCTCATTTCCCCAAAGCGTAGCCTTGTTGCACGCCGGCCCCACACCTGGTGGCCTAGCGGGGGGAAACCATTCAATCTCAACCAGTTAAGTATAGCATAAAATATCGGGCCACAAAACCTCATTTAAACCCTAAAATCATCGATAAGATTTAGTTAGAGTGTATCCCAACTCTATGTTTTAATAGGAATGGTAACATTTCAAGATGTTTTCTATTTATTCTGACATTTTCTCCAAGGCAACGGCCCTTTAAGGGCCGCGCCAAAAGCAGTTTTCAAAGATGCTCTTAAGAATCAGATAGTTGGAGGTTTCCAGGCTTTGATTCGTTTGCAGTGGATTTCCCATTCCATAAAAAAAATTGTGTTGTGGTGCTGTTGCGGGTTGGTTTTGCTCGGCGCCCTCGGAGCCATCTTTCCCTCCAACGCATTAGCTCTTTATATTCAAATTGATGGAGTCGCTGATATCAAAACAAACTTCAGCGAGGGGTGTTCATCCATCCAGGATATTGTCAACCAGGCAGAACGGCAGAAAATAGATGTAATCTTGTTTGCAGACTATGCCCGAAACTCCATGGAATTCGGGATCGAACCTTTTGAAAGAATTTTTAAAAACATCATCTCCGGACCTTCGGTGCTCAACCGGGGAGTGGGCGGATATTTATCCGAAATCAAGGAAAACGACCGTCAGTTTGAACGCACCTTATTGATCCCCGGTGTAGAAACCATCCCTTTTTATTTCTGGACCGGAAGCAACTACGATAAAAACCTCACGGCCCATAACTGGGACAAACATTTGCTGGTTTTTGGAATGGATGCCGCTCAGGATTTTGAGCAATTGCCCCTGCCCAACAGCAATTTCTCAAAAAAATATACCCACGAGCTTCTCAACAATTTCATAATCATTGGGTTCATTTTTATGGTGACGGTAGGGGCCGTCTACAAAGGTTATTACCGGAAAATCACCGTGCCCCTTATGTTGTTCTTTGCCTTGCTGACCCTGAACAACCACCCGTTTCAAAGTTCGCCTTTCGATCCTTATCATGGGGACCGGGGCATGGAGCCTTATCAAAATTTAATAGATTTCGCCACATCCAAAGGTGCGTTGGTTTTCTGGAACCATATGGAAATCGATTCCGGTATCAGCCAGAAAGGTGCCACCGTCCTGGAAACCCTGCCCTATCCAGATGACTTGTTAAAAACGCGAAACTATACCGGGTTCCAAGCCGTGGGCGACAAACCGATCCGACAAACCGATCCAGGCCAGCAGTGGGATCAGGTGCTCGTGGAATACCTGAATGGAAAACGGGAACACCCGGTTTGGGGTTTCGGCGGTAATAATTATTATTGTGAAGACCAAAAAGGGGACCGGCTAGGCTCTGTTCGTACCATTTTTCTCGTACGGGAAAGGAACAATGACACCGTGCTTGATGCCATGAAAAATGGAAGAATGTACGCCGTCCGCCAATCTGATGCAAACCGGCTTTCTCTTGATGAGTTTGTGGTCGAAGACCAAGAAGCCGGCAAGCAGGTAACGATGGGACAGGAACTGGTTGCGACAGACTTCCCCGCTATCAAACTGAAACTTCGCTCTGTGCTGGGGGGGAACAAGACCGCTCAGATTCAGATCATCCGCAACGGATCCCTTGTAAAAGTAGAAACTGTATCACTACCTTATGAATTGACTTGGCGGGATGTCGGGGTAGACAGAAAGGAACCCGTTTATTACCGAGTCAAGGCACAGGTTTCCCCTACGGACCACTTGGTTTCTAATCCTATTTTTGTAAAATTTGCGAGCGATGTAGAGATGGATGTGGCTACGGCCCCCGGCCCTTCTCCATCCCCTGCTGAAAATTTTATGAAAAAACCGGTCATGCCAGCGGCTCCTTCAGTTTCTCAACCTGAAGCACCCCAAGTCGCGTCTCTTTCAGGAATGCCCACGCCACCGGCTCTCTCAATGCCGACTCTATCAGAACCGCAACAGGCCCCGGCACCGGCTCCTGTTCCACAACCTGGCATAGTCGAGCCTCCCTCAGTCGAAATGCCCATGCAAGAATCCGCTCCAGAAAAACTACTCATGGCCGAATCGTCTCCAGGAAAAAACTTGATGGTCATGACCGATGGAGTGGCTTTGAAAAAAGGACCGGGAACGGTTTTCCCAAACATCACCAAGCTACGCAGAGGCGAAGAGGTGCGTTTCATGAGAAGAACCAATATCATGTTCAACAACAGGAACTGGCTGGTGGTCAAATATAAAAACCGCTCCGGCTACATCTGGGAAGGCGTCGTAAAATGGGCCGGCGAGGCCGCCGGGGGCAGTGAGCAATAACTTTCGCTGGCGAGAAAAGAGTTTTGGCGGCTCAACAAACCCTTGCCCAGTTTCCTCCCCTGTAAGGGGCGTCACGCTGGCGGCTAGTGGTAGGTGTTTATTTGCCTGCCCTTATCTAACTGATAGAGGAACAGGGTTTTATCTTCGCTGACCTTTTCCGGGGTCATACCACGCAAGCAGAACCGGTACGAAACAATACGCACAGACGGTTTTAATTTCTTCAAAATTCCCGGGAACAATTTGTCCACCGCCTGATGGGTCAGGTAAAGATAAAGCACATCCGCAGAACCCGGATCGAAATCAAACATATTTCCCCGAACGATTCGTACCCGGTCGCTGACCCCATTCATCCGAGCAAGCAGGCGGGCCATTACAACTTTTAGAGGATCGATCTCCACACCGATTGCCTTGGTAGAAAACTCTTTCGCCGAAGTAATCAGCACCCTGCCATCCCCGCAACCGAGGTCGCAGAGTGTTTCTCCCGGCCGGATATCAGCAAATCGCAAAATCCGCCGGATAGTTCCGGGCAATAGAGGATGCCAGGGAGCCCCGAAGAATATCGGCAAGATCACCATCCCCGCCAGGACCAGCAATGCGCCAATTAGAAATATTTCATGAAATTCAAGCATGTTTTATTCAAAGGAGGGCTTAATCATTATAAGTTCTCAAATTGTTCTACCGCGACTGTCAACTCGTCCCATTCTTCCATCAGGATTTTTTCCTCAGTCTTAAGAGTATTCTGCTGATCCAGAGTTTCCATCAACCGGATTTTCTGGTCCGCCTCGTAAATGCTGGCATCTGCAAGCTGCGTTTGCAGGGTTTCATGAGCCTGCATTAAAACCTCTAAACGGGACTCCACTTTCGCCAATCGTGTTTGCAGGGGTTTCAGGTTTTTATAACGCTGGTTTCGTTCTTCCGCTTCCTTTCTTTTCCTCTCCCTGTTCAACTGCGAGGAAGAAGCTTCCTTTGCCGAGCCTGAAGAAAACTCAATATTCTGAACCTCTTTCGATTTCTCCCGGTCATAATCACTGTAATTGCCGGGATAATCTTTGACCGCCCCTGCCTCCACTTCCCATACCCGGTTAATAAAACCATCGAGGAAAAACCGGTCATGGGAAATGACCACCAGACCCCCTTCATAATCAGAAAGAACTGCCGCCAAATGTTCCCGGGACCGCATATCCAGATGGTTTGTCGGCTCATCAAATAAAACCAGCGACGGCGGTTTTCCATTTCCGGACTTGCTCTTCTCCGGCCCAGAGCCGCCACACAACATTCGCGCTAAAGCCAGGCGGGAGCGTTCCCCGCCTGAAAGAACGGAAACTTTCTTCTCAACATCTTCCCCGGTGAATAAAAACGCCCCCAGAATATTTCGCTTTGCAGTGAGCAGGAGCCCCGGCGCTGACTCTTCCAGGGATTGGAAAACCGTATGGTTAAAGTTAAGCGTCTCGCCCTGATGCTGGGCAAAGTAGGACCGGGACACATTCGCTCCGAGTTTGACCTCCCCTTCATCCGGCTGAAGAGCGCCCGCCATCAGTTTCAGCAGGGTGGATTTGCCCGCACCGTTCTCCCCTACCAGAGCCACTTTCCAGCCTCTTTCAAGGTTGATAGAAAAATTTTCGTAAACCTTGAGAGCGCCATAACTTTTGCATACCCCATTCATTTCCAGAACATGTCGCCCTGTTCTCGCCGGCTGGGGAAAACGAAAGTGAATAGCTTTTGTACCCTGGGCCGTTTGCACCCGCTCCATTTTTTCCAGCATTTTTATTCGGCTTTGAACCTGAGTGGCTTTGGTATTTTTGGCGCGAAACCTTTCTATAAACCGTTCCACCTCGGCAATTTTGCGGCCTTGGTTAGCGGCCTGGGACTCAAGCAACGCCTCCCTCTCTTGCTTCTGTTTTTCGTAGTCATCATAATTTCCGGTATAAACCGAAAGTACTCCGCGATCCAACTCAATGATGCGACTTGCCAAAGAATTTAAAAACCTGCGGTCATGAGAAATGAGCAGGACACTACCCTCATAAGATCTCAGGAACGATTCCAGCCAGACCACGGATTTTAAATCCAGATGGTTTGACGGCTCATCCAGCAACAGGACATCCGGGCTCTGCAATAAAAGGCGCGAAAGTTCGCACCGCATTCTCCAACCACCGGATAACTCATCGAGAGGTTGGTTCCATTTTTCAGATTTGATTCCCAGTCCCAGAAGGATGATTTTTGCCCTGGCTTCCCGGTCATAGCCTCCCAGGCGTTCAAATTCGTGTTGCAGGTCTCCGTATCTGTCGTGATAAGTCTGGTCCGATTGCAAATGCTCCATTTCTGTTTTCACCTTAAGGAAATATGGATCGCCAAGCACCACCCTTTCGAGGACTGTTTCACTGCCCCCTTCCATTTCCTGTTCCAGCAAACCAAAACGCAGGCCTTTCCTGAGACTCACCTTACCCGAGTCCGGCACGGTTTTTCCGGTTATCACTTTAAAGAGAGTGGTCTTGCCGGTACCGTTTTCCCCCACCAGCCCTACCTTTTCTTTTGGACGAAGGTGGAAGCTGACATTCCCAAAGAGCACCTTGGAACTAAATTGTAAATTTACTTTCTCAACAAATATCACGAGGCGGAATACCTTTTTGGGGAATTGAATTTATGGGGTTGATCTCAGTTTCGGGTTGAAGGCTTCGCGCAATCCTTCACCGCAAAGGTTGAATGCCAGCACCACGAACAGGATGGTGAATCCGGGAATGAATGTCAGCCAGGGAGCGTCGAACAAAAATGTTTTGCCATCAGCGAGAATATTGCCCCAGGTCGCATCCGGAGGTTGCACGCCGAAACCCAGAAAACTTAAAGAGGATTCGGTCAAGATTGCCGTTGCCACACCAATGGTTGCCGAAACCAGAACCGGGGCAATGGCGTTAGGCACCATATGGATAAAAATAATGCGCCATTCGGGAATCGCCTGGCTCCTTGCGGCAATCACGAAGTCCTGATCCCGCAAAGATAAAAACTCTGCCCGGACAAACCGCGCGGTCCCCATCCAACTTGTCAGACCAATCACGATCATGATGTTATAAATACTCGGTGGTAATAACGCGACGACCGTCAGAATCAAAAAGAACGTGGGAAAACAGAGCATGATATCGACAAAACGCATAATGAGTGTGTCGACCGTGAGAAACCCCAGTTTCACCCTGCCATAAAAACCCGCGACCCCGCCAAAGAAAATCCCCACCGTCAGCGATATACCCACTGCCACGAAACCCACCGTCAACGAAACCGAGGTGCCCTCCAACATACGGGCAAATACATCCCGGCCCAATTCATCGGTCCCCAAAAGGTAAATGCCCAAAGTCGGAGCATCTTCTTTCGGTGTCAGGGTGCTGGTGAAAGATGTAAGCGGGGGAAGAAATTTTTCCGATAAACGTACTACTTTAGGATCGAACACCACCACAACCTGGGTGAACACTTTTCCCAGAACCGCTAAACCCAGCAGGAACACCAGGAACAAAAAACTGGCGTAGGCCATGCGGTTGCGCTTGAGAATATCCCAACGTTCCTGAAACAAACCTTTCGACGGCGCCAGGGCGTCGGCCTCTAAATCAGTGATCGCTTTATTCATACATAAGACTTTCCTAAAATTTGATACGCGGGTCTGCCACTGCGTAAAGAATGTCGGACACCAGTGTCCCCAGCAAAACCAGAACGGCTGAAAAGAAATTCAACGTCAAGATAACGGGAAAATCGCGCGCCAGTATGGCTTCGAATCCTAACCGTCCCATTCCCGGCCAGGCAAAGATGGTTTCAAAGATCACCGACCCGCCAATCAATCCGGGAATGGTCAGGCCAAACATGGTTATGAACGGCAAAAGGGCATTGCGCAATCCGTGATGGTAGATCACTTGGTCTTCGGGAAGTCCTTTAGCCCGTGCGGTGCGAATATAATCTTCATGGATCACCTCCAGCATTTGCGAACGGACATAGCGGGAAAGTATCGCAGTGCCGGCAATGGCGGACATCAGTGCCGGAATAGTTAGATGCCAGACCCGGTCCATGGACCGGAGTAATAACGGGGCCTCCTCCATACCGAAGGTTTGCATCCCGATCACCGGAACATCGAAAGTTTTGACCATAAAAATGATGACTAAATAGGACAGAAAAAATCCGGGAATGGAGATCAAGGCATAGGAAAAAAACGTACTGGTCCGGTCAAATACCGAATCCCGGTTTAAGGCCGCTTTAATGCCAACAGGAAAAGCCAGAAACCAGGTGATCATTGTCCCGATCAGGAACAATGGCAGTGAGTTGAGAAATTTCTCCCAGATCTTGCCCATTACCGGCTGGTTATCCTTGAACGACTTGAGCTCACCGGTAAACAGGTCTTGCACCCAATATACATATTGGATATGCAACGGTTCATCCAGGTGGAACGCGGTACGGATGCGCTGAATGTCTTCCGGTTTCATTCTCGGATTAGAAGGGTCCACCAACGCCGGTTCCCCCGGTGCCAGGTGCACGATGGCGTGGGAAATGATGGAAATAAAAACCAGCAGGATGATTCTCTGCCAAATGTTTCGAAGAATAAAATTGATCACTCTTGCAACCCGTAAGAAGTTATAATGGCATCTCTATTTATTCGGTAATTTTCTCTGTGGCAACTCGCGGACCTTTTGGGCTACTATTCGTGCCCAAAATTCATAAGGGCCGCTTATGGCCAATAACAATTTTAGAGGTGCCCTAATCTCTGTCATGGACATTCTACAACTCAGCCATTACCTGGACAACCTTTTGGACGTCCCATCCATTACTGATTCGCCCAATGCCTTGAACGGACTGCAGGTACAAAACACCGGCGAAATAAAAAAAATAGGTCTGGCGGTAGATCTGTGCCAGGCCACCATTGATCTGGCCATCGAAAAAAATTGCCAGATGATGTTTGTGCATCATGGAATTTTCTGGGGCGGACTGCAACCACTTCGCGGGACCTTTTATGAAAAAATCTCTTCCATGCTAAGTGCCAACCTGGGGCTGTATTCGGCCCATATCCCCCTCGACCTGCATCCTGTATTGGGCAACAACCGGGCACTGGCTGATTTGATCGGACTGCAAAACCTGGAGCCGTTTGGCGAATATGGCGGAATTAAAATCGGGTTCAAAGGAACGATCAACAAAAAATCCGCTGAAACCCTGGCACAGGAACTGGCAGAGAAACTGGGTTCATCCGTCAAATTGATCGGTGAGGGAGAGATCGAATCAGTGGGTCTGGTAACCGGTGGAGCGGCGGAAATCGTTGGACAAGCCAGCCGGGAAGGGCTCTCTGCCTACATCACGGGAGAAGGAGCCAACCACCATTACCATGAAGCCATCGAGGGCCACTGCGTATTGATTTTTGCCGGCCACTACGCTACTGAAACCGGCGGCGTAAAAGCGGTGGGCAAACATCTGGAAGAAAAGTTCGGCATCACCAGCGAATTTCTCGACTACCCAACGGGCTTGTAACCGGCGAGCCGCCGGAGGCAGTAACGGTGATATTCCTCCTCAGTCTTCCTGCCCCGCAGAGGTAAATAGCTTTCTTCGGCAAACAAGGAGTTACCTAGGCTTAATGAGACGTTGCTAGTTCCCTCCCACAAACATTAAAAATCTTTGAACAAGGCGTCCAAGCCAGAACGGTAATCGGGGTAGCGCAGTTTTACTCCCAACTCCTGTTTAATTTTTTTGTTCGAGATGCGTTTGTTGGTATTGTAGAAACCTTTAGCGGTTGGGGAAAGATCGGCTTTCTCATAAGGTACCAAGGGCGGCGGTTCCACACCCAGTAAACTACAGGCATATTCCACCGCCTCGACCGGCGGACAAGGGCAGTCGTCACTGACATTAAATATCTCACCGGGCTGGGGATTTTTCATTGAAGCTTCCAGCGTTTGCACAAGATCCTCGGTATGAATGCGGGAAAATACCAGACCGGGTTTATCAATGCGCCGGGCACGCCCCTGTTGCACAGAAACCAGCAAGTTCCTGCCCGGCCCATAAATAGCCACACAACGAAAAACCATCACCGGCAAACCATGATCCTGGCCTATCTTGAGCCAGGCCGATTCCGCTTCAACGCGTCGGCGATTGAGATCGGTAGATCCACGTAAGGGCGAGGACTCATCCACCCAGTCCCCCTGGGCATCGCCATAGACTCCGGTGGAAGAGATATATCCGATCCACTGCAAATGGCTGGCTTTGGAAATCTCTTCACTAAAATTTTTCAGAACCACGTCACCGGAAGGTTGGGGAGGAATGGTGATCAAAAGATGTGTTGCGCTGGAGATGGCTTTAGAAATCTCAGTTGTGGAACGGGAGCCATCAAAAAGACAGGTCGGAATATTTTTAGCTTTGATCGCGTCTTGCCTGTCACCACCCCGGCAGGTACCGGAGACATTCCATCCTTTGGGCAGGAGGCTTTCAGCCAAGGCCAATGAGGAAAAACCCAAGCCAAAACAAAACAACCGGGTAGAAATAATAACCTCGCGATCAAAAAGTGAATCGATATTTATCAAATAATTCGAGCGTTACAACCTTTTTTCCTTCTTTGGAAATCTCTTGCTCAATACGTTTCACCGCCATATTGCGAATAAAAGGAATAGGAATCCGGGAAACTTTTGCCAAAGCATCATCTTCCCATTTCAGCGAGACTTCCACCGGTTCTTCCTTTTCCTTATCTATTTGCTCATCGCGCTTAAGGTCCTCTTCGGTCACTTCCATCCCCATTGCCTGTTTAGCCGATGCAGGCATCATCTTGGTGAACACTTCATCAATAATAGAAACAGTGATCATCTTGTCTCCGCGCTCACGGGCACGGCCCTCAATGGTCTGCTTAGCCATACCCAGAACAAAGGGTGGCACCTTCTCCATTTTCTCCAACGCTTCCTTGCTCCAAGGTATGCCTTGGGGGGTGGCGAATTCCATATATTCTTTAAACTTTTCAACAATGTCTTCTTTTTTCTCGGTACGCATGGCGAGAAAGTCCTCTATTTCCTCAATCACTTCCACCTTGCGTGGACTTTGCCGCATTTTTTCCTTCGCCACATCAAAGGCATCCATCGTCAGTTCTTCGAAGCCGAATCCCTTGACCCTTTTGGACACCAGCATCATGGACTCATTACGAATTTCGGTCAGATAATCAGAGGTAACTATTTTAAAACCTCTTTTCATGCAACGCTGGACCATCAGTTTGCGGATACCTGGACGCACAAATTCCGGGGCATGTTTCACCCTCTCCCACGCCTCCTCAGACCACTCAATGCCATTTTCCTTGGCATAAGGATGATCAACATCGGCAATTTTTATTTCTTGCGTTCCCATTGCTGAAACCTTCATTATGATTCTGAAAAAAACAAGTACCTAGTAAAGTATCTCTAAAAATTACTTGAAGCTTGCATCAATGTCAATTAATTTGAAAGTTTTCCGAGGTTCGAACCCAAACCCCTTATAAAACATGCAACGCTCTCCCATCGTTTATTTTTTATTTTTTATTTCCGGCATCACCGCACTGATTTACGAAATCGTCTGGACTCGGATGCTGACCCTGGTGTTCGGACATACCGTGTTTTCTGTATCGGTAGTGCTGGCGGCATTTATGGCGGGTTTGGGCCTGGGCAGTTATCTATTCGGCTATGCAGTCGACCGGTTACCGGAAATCGGCGGAAACGGTTCGTCTGCTGGAGGAAAGGCACTGCTCATTTATGGCTGGGTAGAAATCCTGATTTTCACCAGCGGGGCTCTGCTCTCTTTCCTTTTCGCCAATTTTTCGGGGATCTATGCCTCCCTCCACAGCGTTATCCCCGAATCCATTGCCTTGCAGAATTTGATAAGAATGGTGTTCGCGTTTGCTTTGATGCTGATTCCCACCACCCTCATGGGAGCTACCTTGCCAATCATCAGCAAATACTGCATCACCGATGACAGTCGCATTGGCACTCAGGTGAGTCTCCTATATGCACTCAACACCCTGGGTGGCGCATTGGGTTGCCTGATGGCCGGATTCTTCCTGATGGGAACGTTTGGTATCCTGCAAACTGTTCTTCTGGCGGCAGGGGCAAACCTGCTGATAGGGATCGGCGCATTGAGTATTTATCTGGAAACCGTTCCCGGCGCAGACTGGAAGTTCCACCTACCCCCCTTGCGGGCACCGCACATCGACTGGAGCAGGGAGCAAAAGTTCTGGATGGGCATCAGCTTTATCTGCGGATTCACGGCATTGGCTTACGAGGTTTTATGGACACGGCTGTTAGTGTTCAGCACCGCCAGCACCATTTACTCCTTCAGCATGATGCTCACGGTTTTTCTTCTGGGAATCTTTCTGGGGAGCCTGCTATTGATCCCCCTGGCAGCGAGAATTCATAACATCCGCACAGCCTTGTTAATACTCCAAGTGGGCACCGGTCTTTACGTGATCGGTTCCATATACGGACTCGAGTCGATCCTTTCCGCTCCCTGGAACGGTTACAACCTGAGCCAACCCCTTTCGGTGTTTTTGCGCTACTTCAAGGATTCTGCCGGGCTCATGCTGATACCCACCGTGTTTTTGGGTATGTGCTTTCCTCTGTTGGTAAAAATGATTTCCGGGAAACATCAAAACATCGGCAAGGCTACCGGCCAGATCTATTCGGCAAATACTCTTGGAGCGATTCTGGGGTCGCTGTGCGCTGGTTTTCTGTTCCTCCCAAATCTAGGCAGTCAGGTCAGCCTGACCCTGGTCGCCACCCTCAACTTGCTGACTGTGGTTTTGCTGTTTAGAACCGGAAACTATTTGACTCTGGCTGTGCGCAAAGGGTTGACAGTCGTGTTCACGGCACTGATTCTCTTTGTCAACATGGCCATTCCCAATGACCTGTTAAATCCGTTTTTCATGCGGGACAGTGCCGGGAAACGCAATCTTAAAAAGTTGCTCTATTTCGAGGAAGGGCTCTCTGATACCGTAGCCGTATTTGAGGGCAATTTTGGCGTTCTCGACCCGGATGCAAAAAGTTTGATCACCAATGGCGTTTCCATGTCCGCATCCAACCTGATCGCTTCGCGCTATATGAAACTGTTCGCCCACATTCCCATCCTGCTGGTGGACCAACCCACAGACGTGCTGGTCGTCTGCTTTGGCACCGGACAAACAACAGGCGCGGCGAGCCTTCATCTTCGAGTCAAGTCTGTCGATAGCCTGGAGCTGTCTTCCAGTGTCATTAATGCGGGAAGACTGTTTGCCAAAGAAAACCGGCAAGTGCTGAACAACCCAAAAGTAAACTTCATCATTCAGGATGGCCGCAACCACCTGCTGACCACCCACAAACTTTACGATGTCATCACCTCCGAGCCGCCACCGCCCCGCACGGCGTTCACGGTAAACCTGTATACCCAGGAATATTACCAACTACAAAAAAAACACCTGAAACCAGGAGGAATATCAGCGCAATGGGTTCCCCTCCACAGCCAGGGAGAAAAAGAAGTGGCGATGCACTTCAGCACCTTCCGATCCGTTTTTCCTTACACCATGGGCTGGATGTCGGTCGCAGGCGAAATGCTTCTCATCGGTTCCGATCAACCCATTCGCATTGATTTTGAAAAACTTAAAACACGGTTGCAGGAACCTGTACTCAAAAAAGCGCTGGCCGATATTGAAATCTCCAATATCTTTGCCTTTCTAAGCAATATCTGGTTTCTCGATGAACAAGTTCAGGCTTTAGGCAAGGGCCTCATCACCGACAACCATCCCGCCATTGAGTTTTATCTCAATCTGGGAAATGTCATCGATGTGTCCGGCAAAGAAAAGTATGTATTCAATCGGGCATCCTTTGATCAAATTGCCAAACATTTGGAAAATCTTTCAGTTACCGACCGGATGAAGCTGAAAACCCATTACGAAGCCATGGACCTTTACCAAAGGGGCGTGATGTACGGCAACCGGGGTCAACTGCTAAAAGCCCTGAGCCTGATTGAAGACAACAATCTGATTCGTTACCATTTGCAGGCCGACCGCAAGCAAATCGCCCGGCTGATCGAACAGGTAGAAATAAACCCTGAAAGCTGGGAAAACCTGCTCAGCCTCGGCCACAGCTATTATCAAATCGGTGAATATGAAAAAAGTATTGCACTCCTTAAAATGGCTTTGAAGAAAAATTCAAAGCTAAGTTACGCACATTTGTATATGGGTTACAACCTTCTGGAAATGGGGGAAAAGGAAGAGGCCCTGGACTATTTCAAGAACACGGCTAAAAATGATCCACGCCAAATGGGATCCGTGATGCGGGAGATTGGGCTGATCAACCTTCTCCAGGCAACAGAAAAAAATCCCGACGACAAGGCACTCAGGCATTCGGCCGCCGAATTCTACAATATGAAAAAAGAATACCTGAAATCGCTGGAATATTCCCTGAAGTCTCTCGAAGAAGACCCGCTGAATCTTAAACTTTTGCAAAGCATCGTTTTCAGTTACCGGGGTCTGGGTGAAGCTAAAGAAGTGCTCATGTATGGCAACCGCTACAGTCTGTTAGACCCCGATGAGATTCACCTGCAGTTCATCATGGGCGAAATTTATAGCAAGCTCCTTAAATGCCAGAAGGCCATCCCGCTCCTGAAAAATGTGCTGGCTAAAGACGATACCTACCACAACGCCCAAAACCTTTTGGACTCCTGCGAAAATTCCATAGAAACACCAGATATTTAGCCCACACACCTTTGAGACCTTAATAGATACATATAATGTTTCCAACAATAATAACATCGGGTACCCTTACTTAAAAAATTAGTTCTGAAGTTTTAATTACTTTGACAAAAAAAACATATAACCCATAAAAACAAATGCTTTAAGGCAAAGCAATAAGATTTACATCAATCTACTCTGAAAAAATATTTGAATCCCCAAAAAAAATTGCAACACTGGTGAATAAGAGAGTTTATCCTAGGTGAATGAGAAAATTTGTCCCAGGCGACCTATATTAATTACAACCGATTTTTCAGGGATAATTCCCGTGGCGAACCCCACCCAGCAAAATAGTTTGTATAAAAAACCAATACAAAAACGTCTTTCTCTCCCTCTGTTTTTAACTCTGGCTATCGTGACCTTGCTGAGCGTTGGGACGGATCCGGTTATCCTAATAATTTAAAAGGTGAAGAAATTCCTCTGGCAGGACGAATTGTAGCCATCTGCGATGTTTTTGATGCCCTG
>Ga0207991_1000726_pt1 | contig 21853 bp, 22 predicted proteins | sample ETN07SmetaG_FD_185786 | JGI IMG/M metagenome (GOLD analysis project Ga0207991, IMG submission 185786) | Marine microbial and viral communities from oxygen minimum zone, Eastern Pacific Ocean - ETNP2014F14-07SV275 (SPAdes) (version 2) | ecosystem: Environmental > Aquatic > Marine > Oceanic ... | reverse complement strand
GACCGCCTAGTCAACGTCCAGCCTCGGGCAGCTTTTGACGATGCTGCCACTCGTCGCGATTCTCGTGCTGGAGGAGCGCCCCTACCAGATGGCGGTCATTGGCGGCGCGAGTGCCGCATCGGGACTGGCGTTCGGACTCATCGCCGGGCCGTGGGTCGACCGTACGAGACGCCGTAAGGTGTTGGTTGTGACCGACCCGGGCCGGGCTGTGTCGATCGGCAGCATCCCGGTCTCATATTTCGCGTTCGAACTTCGCATCGAGCATCTTTGCGTAGTTGCGTTTATCAACGGGTCGCTCGGAATATTCAACGAGGTGGCGAGCCGGGCGTACTTACCGAGTCTTGTAGATCGGGATCGCCTGCTGGAGACAACCTCCAAGATGGCTGCGTCCGATGCGGTAGTGGAGCAGATCGGATTCAGTGTCGGAGGTTTCATCGCGCAACTCGCGTCGGCGATCAGCGCCATCGTTGTCCAGACCGTCTCATTCGCGGTTTCCGGGCTCCTGATTTTGACAATTCGGCGACCTGAGCCTAAACCGGTTTCCGATAAACGGGAAGGAAATATTAGACGAGAACTCATCGAAGGCTACCGGTTCATTATAAGTCACCGGCTTCTCAGGATTGTCGCCATTAGCGGTGCGATATCGGCAGGTGTAGGCGGGATCATCGGCGGCATGATTGCGCTCTTTGCCACCACGGAAATAGGATTTCAGCCCCGTCCACTCGGCGTTATATATGGAGTTGGCGGAATCAGTTCGCTTATCGGAGCGCTGTACGCAACCCGCGTGACCAGAAAGTTGGGAGTCGGACCGACGATGACGCTGGGTGCGATCTTTTACGGACTGATCGGGTTTCTTATTCCACTTGCTCCTACCCAGATATGGATAGCCACGGTATTTTTTGTGCTACCGCAGATCTTGGGTGACGGTTTCGCGATGATGCATAACATCAACGAAGTGAGCCTCCAACAAGCTGTCACACCTGAGCATCTTTGAGGCAGAGTCGCCAGTGCGCTGAAGGTGTCAGAAAGGCTGGCGATGCTAATCGGGTTTTCCATCGCCGGAGTAGTCGCCGAGCTGGCAGGGCTGCGAGTAACACTTGCGATGGGGTTCGTGATTCTGCTCATCGCGGGACTGGTACTGCTCCACCCGGCCATACGGAGACTTCGAGACATGCCTGAGGAAGTTGCAGCATTTGAGCCAGAAGCCTGAGCGTCAGTGAAGACGTTGCTCTAGGCCTCCGGATCCACGTCGTCTTCGTTGCGCATTGCGGCGGGAGCGGCAGGAGGAGTGGGCTCGGAAGCGCCGGCCGGTACGGGGTTCGGCATTCCCGGCAGGGATGAGGTTCCACGTATGCGTTCGAGGCTGCGCGAAAGCGATTGGTTTCGCTTCTTTTGCTCGGTCTCGACCAGGAAAAAGGCGTATCGAGACGTCAGCATCGCTCCGATAAGCAGGATGATCGCCGATATGTAAACGAAGATCATGAGCGTGATGATGATGCTCACACCACCGTAGATCGAAGTGGCAACACCGCTCACGTTTCGAATGTAGTAGATGAAAATCGCCTTCGAAATCTCGAATGCAGCGGCACCGGCCAGGGCGGTGGGCCAGACCTCGCGGAAGCGCAGTCGCGTGTTCGGTAACCACCAGTACAGGGTCAGGAACACCGTGAACGTAAGCAGGAACGGAACAAGAATCGCAAACCTCTGCCATAGTACCGGATCGCTCAGCGGGGCATCAGGAAGCCAGATCGCGGAAAGCTCCTGGAAAAATGTGAGCAGTCCGGTTGTAAACACCGATGCGAACAGCAGAGTCGCGGCGCCAAACATGAGCGCGATGTCCATGATTCGTTCGGTAAGGAAGGGACGCGGCTTGCTGATGCCCCAGATGATGTTGATGCTCTTGCGAATCGCGCTGAACACCTGTTGCGAAACCCAGAACAGCCCGATGATAGCGACCACACCACCGGCGGTTCGACCGCGTGTGATGCTCTCAAAGAAGTTGCCGAGGAACTCGTCATCGGCCTCAGCGAGGACCGGAATCTGCATGCGGAGTCCCTCGATAAGCCGCTCCTCAAACCCCTCGATGCCCAGCACCAGGGAGAATACGGCAATTATCGCCAGCGATAGCGGGAACAGCGAGAAGAACGCGTAGAACGCAATGGCCGCCGACATGTACGGCCCGTTCTTGCCAAGAAATTCATTTAAGTTGCTGGCAATAAACCTGATCGAAAAAGAGATTGCGCGAAACATCTGACTAGCTATTGTGCCCAACTTGGACCAAACGGCGCAATCGAAGCCCGGAACCGAATTCGCCAGAACCAGACCCGGTTGAGGCGCATCACTCTCTCAAAGGCACTCGACAACACGGTGCCGTCAGTCCAGTTCGCCAGCCCGATACGCACCGATGTAGTTCATTGCGTATTCGTCGTTGCCCAGAAGCAGGTCCATTGCCAGCTTAATGGGCTTCGATTCAAGATCGATATTCATCGCCCGCTCTGCTGAAGTTGTGATCGGATCGACAATTCCGGCATCGGCACCGGCCTCTATCGCAAGGTGCAGAAAAGCATCGTTCACAATTGCTCGTTTCGGAATGCCGAACGAAACGTTGCTCATGCCCCCCGCAATGTGAATTTCGTTGCCGAAATCCGCCCTTATCCGCGCGATCGCCTCGAAAACATGGTTCCCGTAGTTCGAATCGACCGCAATCGGGAACATCAGCGGATCGACAAATATGTCGTCTTTGGCCATGCCCTTAGTGAGGGCCATCTCAAGAATCCGTCCGACGTTTTCCACCCGTTCGCTCGCATCTGCGGGCATTCCGACTTCGTTCGCTGCCATCACCACGGCCCGGGCATCATGCTTCAATGCAAGGTCAATCGTGTCGGGGCGCTCGAGCGCTATCGAGTTGAGCATGGGCCTGCCCTGGGTCCCACCGTATGCTTCCAGTCCAACCTCGATGATCTCCGGGTTCGACGAATCTACACTCGGCGGCACCGTCGAAACCGACTCCACGAATTTGATCAGCCACTCCATCGACTCTTTTTGCTCGGGCAGTCTGTACGAAGATTCATCGACGTTCAGGTCGAGGTACTGCGCGCCCGCCTTTATCTGCCGGTTCACCTCGTACTGGACGTATATCTTGCCTTCGGCCGACTCGTCAGCGTCGCCATTCAGGCCCTTCCATATGGCGATCATGAAATGCTTAAGCATGCCCTGTTCATACGGCTGCGTCCTGGTGAAGTGCTCGGGGACGTGCACGTATTTGCGTTCGCCGTCCAGCCGGTACTTGATGGCCTCAGAGCCGTCATCGAAGACATGTCCCCGGACACCTCCGCGCTTTACGACCCGCGTGGCATGGATATTTTCGCCTAGGACGATGAATTGGTCGGGACTGTCGATAACTCTTGGCATGTCGTGTCACTCAAGACTGCGAGTCGTTCTGATTTCGCAACTCTACGTTATGGGATCAGGGCTATCGATTATGCCCCACCGAGGCGATCGGCGGGGTTCCGTTTTGCGTGATGATCCCGTAGTAGGAACGTGTTGGCCCATGCCGACGTGTTGCGGAGCGACGCATCGCGGAACACAACCGGCCGCTCTAGCATCTTCTCCTCTTGGCCGAACGGCTTCAGGCGGTCGTACGCACGCAGCCAGATGCACTCCTTGTCGAGCACCTCGCACATGCCGGCCTTCGTCCCGCCACATGGCCCGTTGCGCTGATTTTTAACGCACTCCGATTCCGGACACATGTATGCAACGTCCGGAAGCGAACAGTCACCACAGTCCCTGCAGTGGTAGACCGGAACCTTGCTCGCCTGTTCGAGAACATGCGCCACTTCGGTCAGCTTTTTGCTCTTTTCCACCTGGCCGTAAATCGCGCTGCCAGCCTTGAACCCCAGTGTGCCTTCTGTAAATACGCGGTCATGAACGAATTTGCCGAGCCGATACTGCAGCGGCACCGTCATTCGGGCCCTCGCCCGACCCAGCTTCGACCTTGATTTGGAAGCGAGATATTCCTTGTTTACCGCATCCGAGGAAAGCCCTGGGTGGTCTCCCTGCTCGAAGTAGTAAAACTCGTCGTCCTGGGCGAATTTGATCTCTTTTGCAAATTCCTTCCAGTCGTTCTCGCCATACGAATCTACCATTTCGAGAATGTGCTGGATTCGCTCGAGTTGGGGCCGACCGGAAATGTATGCCCCGCGATAGCCGAGGCCCTTCAGGATCGCAATCTGCCTTGCTGCAAGCTCTGAAAAGAAAGCACGACCGCGATCCTTCGACCTGGCCTGTTCGTTGGCGATGTCGCGGAGCTCGTCCGAAACCCACACGCCGGGCATGCCCCAGTTGTTGAAAAATCGGCCCGCGGGCGCGGTCAGGATAAAAACCGACCCGATTAGCGGAATATTGATTCCTGTGGATTGAACGTACTGCTGAAGCTCGCCGAGTTTCCGAGAGTCGTAGCCGATCTGGGTGACGGCCCACTTCGCCCCTGTCCTGACCTTCATGGCAAGCTTGAAGTACTGCGTCATCAGTTCGCCTTCAAGCTTTTTGAATGGGCTCACGGCGCAGCCCGCGTAGAAACTGGTCGTTTCGAGCCGGTCCTCCCTGCCAACCGACCCCCATGCCCGGTTTGGCAGGCCTTCGTTCATCTGCTCGATCAGTTCCAGCAGGCCTACCGAATCGATGTCGAAAACCGGCTGAGCCTGCCCCTGGAACCCGCCGGTCGGGTAGTCGCCCGAAAGTGCCAGCACGTTCGTAAAACCCTGGCTTCCAAGTGCCCAGAGCCGACTTTCAATCCCGTTGCGGTTGTAGTCCTTGCACGACATGTTGATTACTACGTCACGGCCACGGAACACCAGGTCCTGGCCGAGGATTTCAGGGCGAATGTGGGGATTTCCGCCGGGGTTGTCGGTCAGGGCGACAAAATCGACCCGATCGAACTCAGAAAGCGACTTCGCCAGTTCAGCCGTCTTGCGTGAAGTTTCGGCCATCAGCAGACCGCGTGAAGTTTCGATTTCGACAGCCGTCAGAAACCTATCGCTGCCTTCCAGCATGCTCCGCAGGTCTTGAGTAGCAGTGCCAGACGGTTCCAATGCAGTTCCTTATTTTGGCTTGTGGATTACTATTATTTCCTTCTCCCGGCGAGAAGGAATCACTCGCACATGATCCGGCGTGCCAGTTGCAAACATTCACGATACCGCGTCGCCACGGCACCGGGCCGTATGGACACTGTGTCGAAATCGTCGTCGGTTCGCAAGTAGGGCGCTCGATTGCAGGTCCAAAACATTCGGAATTCGTGAATGCGTTGCCGAGCTGTGTGGCGAGTTGCTATGGCGATTCTGCTGGCAGTGTGGTTTTGAGTTTCTAGCGCTGGTGCTCGAAACTATCGAAGAGGCCTGGATGAGGTCTTTCACAAAGGCATTACTGTGGACGCCCAACCCGTGTTCACGCTTGTGGCCCGCGGGTAGAATGGACATGCAAGCGAATAGGCCGTTAACGGATAATGGTTCTGTGTAGCGTTTCCGTGTATTTGAACTGCAGTGGAGAGGACTCCGATCTCGGAAACCGATGAAAACTAAGCAGCAAGTCGTAGTGGTTGGATTGGGCCGATTCGGCGGTAACGTTGCACGGACCCTGTATCAGCTGGGGCACGACGTGATGGCAATCGATATCGATGAAGAGCGCGTTCAGACCCTTATGGGCGAAGTGACCTACCCCGTTGCCGGTGACGCAACGCAGGAAGCGGTGCTGCGTGAACTCGGTGTCCACAACTTCGACATCGGAATCGTGGGTATTGGTGCGAATGTCGAGGCCAGCATCATGGTGAGCGTGCTTTTTCAGACCATGAACCTGCCGTACATCATTGCTCGTGCCCACAGCGAACTTCACGGAAATACGTTGCAACGGCTCGGTTGCCACCGGGTGATCCACGCCGAAGAGGAGACCGGTACCAGGCTTGCCCACAGCCTTTTCAACCCCGAGGTGGAGGAATACATGGAACTGGCATCTGCCTTCGGTGTAAGTCGGTTGCAGGTCCCGGACAGGTTCACGAACATGACACTCAACGAAGCTGGCTTCGCCGGAGCCCGCGACAAGTATGGTATCGCAATTGTTGCCCTAAAGCGCGGTGATGAAATCACGCTGAGTCCCGATTCTGATGAGAGACTTCGGGCAGGGGACATCCTAGTCGTGGCAGGAAGAGATGAGTTCGTAAGCCAAATCACTAACTAGCTGCACACGGGCAATCCCGGGTTTTCGTCGTCGTGCGATCGTGAATGCACATGACCACACGCAAGCCACCGCAGATGTAGTCTCAGGCCAGATACACGTAGCGAAATAACATGCCTTTCAACAGAGTCATTGCCGTCGTTTCCGACGATCCATCCGACATCAACACCATCTCGCGGGCGGCGGACATCGTGCGGGACGACCATGGACAGTTGTTCGTCGTCTACGTGATCAAAGTCGAGCGCTCGCTGCCCCTCGATGCTGAGATCGAAGAGCAGGTGGCACGTGGCGAACAAGTGTTGCACCGTTCCGAGCGACTGGCCCGGCTCCCCCGCAGTGACATCGATTCCCAGTTGCTACAGGCGAGGATGATCGGACCGGCCGTGGTACACGAGGCCATCGTCAGGGATGCAGACGCCATCGTTATCGGAACTTCGTATCCGACCGAATTCGGCGCCTTTTCACTGGGAAGTGATATCCCGTACATACTTGAACACGCGCCATGTGATGTAATTTTGTGGCGAGAACACAGTGGATCTGCAAAACCCGCCGCGCGAACGGCCCGAACGGCACGCAACGGCAGGGCCGCAAGGGTCGGCTGAATACATCCCCCGCGAACCGGCGAGTGCCGGATCGCCCGGAATCTTCACCGGAACGAACGAATCATCAGACCGAACGTAATGGCAAATTGAACGTAATCATCATGGGAGCCGGGAATCTCGGTTCATCACTGGCTCGAAAGATAAGCGGTATGGGGCACAGGGTCACTGTGATCGAAAACGACCCGCGGGCTGTTTCGCAGTTACCGCGCGGGCGAATCGAGTCGGGAGCCATGTCCGTCGTGCACCGTGACGGCTCCACCGGTGCCGCGATGATCGAAGCCGGAATCGCCGAGGCCGATGTGTTTATTGCAGCCACGGGCAAAGATTCCCTCAACGGCCTTGCCGCGCAACGTGCAAAAACTATATTTCGGGTCGATCAGGTGCTGACAGCGGTAAAAGAAGAATCCACAAGGAGTCTCTACGATTCACTTGGGATTATCACCATCGACAAGACGTCGATTGCAAGCGAACAGCTGGCCGGACTGTTGCCCGAGATGCAAGAAAACCAGGAGACCCCAGTGAAGCAGACGGAGCAGTAGAGAGCAGTTGTATCTCGTAATTGTCGGCGGCGGAAAAGTGGGACATCCCCTCGCATCGTCCCTCATTAATGAGGGGCACGAGGTGTTCGTGCTCGATCACGACCCCGCCAGGGTTGCCGCGCTGCAACGTCAACTCGGAATGATCGCGACAGTGGGCGATGCTTCATCGCTGCGTGCACTCGAAGACGCAGGGATATCGCGGGCCGGTGCGATCATTGCCGCCACCGACTCAGATGAGGACAACCTGGCGGCCTGTCAGCTTGCCAGAAGTAATTTCGATGTCCCACGTACGATAGCGATCGCGAACAATCCCGAAAATGCCCAGCTCTTCGAACTGGTCGGCGTCGACCTCGTGGTGAGCGCCACCGACCTGGTGATAGTGAATCTGGCAACCGCGCTTCCAGCGCATCCGTTGATCAGGTTGATGCCGGTGGCCGACCGCGCACAGGAACTCGTAGCCGTTAAACTTCCGGCTGCCGGAGCGGTGATCGGGCGAACCCTTTCTGAAATAACCCTGCCGTATGGCACGAACATCGTCTTGATCGTTTCGGCCGACGGAAGGACGAAAAATCCTGACGCCGACGCGGTTCTCGAGGGCGAAGATGAAATCGTGGCCCTGTCTCCTGCAAGCACAACTGCCGAGTTGTGGGAAGTACTCACGGAATTGAGGTAGTTAGTGCCTAAAAAAATCGCCTTCCTCGGACCCATCGGTACCTACACCGACGAGGCGTCCTACCTCTATGCCCCCAGTGCCGAACGTGTGCCTTTCGCTTCACTTGGTCTGGTGACGAGCGCGCTCGAGGAGGGGAATGTCGATGAGGCCGTTGTCCCAATCGAGAATTCACTCGGTGGCACCGTGATCGAGGTCGTAGATTTTTTGATCGCGTCGGAAAAGTCCCAGATAAAGGACGAATTTCTACTTCCGATCGATCACTGCCTCATTACAAGACCAGGCGTGAGACTCAGCGATATCAGGGTAGTGGTTTCAAAGCAGGAGGCCCTCACACAGTGCCGGCAATTTCTGGCCCGCGAGTTGCGCTTTGCCGAGCAGGTACCGGCAACCAGCACGGCCCTCGCTGTGGTCGATCTGAAAGAAGCCGACGACCGCACTGCGGCGATCGGTCCGCGCAGGGCTGCCGAACTGGCTGGATTACCCGTACTCGCCCACGGTATTCAGGACCGGAAGAACAATGTCACCAGGTTCGCAGTACTGGCGTCGAGCAGCATGCCACCGTCCGGTAGCGATAAGACGACGATTGCGTTCGATTTCGATAAGCCCGATGCGCCCGGCCTGGTCTACGGAGCGATGAGACCTTTCGCAGACCGCGGTATCAACCTTACGAAGATCGAATCACGCCCGACCGGCACGGGGATGGGTAATTACATCTTCCTGCTCGATCTCGAAGGCCATATCGACGAGCCGCACGTCCAGCAGGCAATCACCGAATTACAGGGACACACGTCGACGTTCAAAGTGCTCGGTGCCTACCCGCGGGCCGAGGGGATGTCGGTGAGGCAGTTGGACGAATAGCCCGCTGGCGGGACGCGGGCTACCTCGCAGCACGAACCGCATGGCAGAGATGGCCGAATCGATGTGCAGCGCCTCACACGCCCCGCGCCCGAGCCCTAAAGATCCTTGTCGTCCAGGTCGAGATCGTCAAAACCATCGAGGTCGCGCATCTGGGATGCAGCCCGTCTACCTTCAGAGGCAGCGTTCGCCAGCCTCTCTCGTGTAGCTGAAGTTAGCTCGTCGGCCTTGTCCCGCCACTCCCGGCTCTGGTCAAGTATGAAAGCACGGGTTTCCTCGCCCGATTTGGGTGCGAAAACCATGCCTGCGACAAACCCGCCGACGCCACCGATCAGCAATCCGAGAAGGAATCCGCCGCCACCGTTATCGTTATCAGCCATTACACACCTTTTACACGCGATCGGATGAATTTCATCATCGCTTGCAATTCAGTCATCTATATCGTCCGAGTCATTACGTCCACGGCCAAACAACCGCCCGATCCCCTGGGCGGCTCCCAGCAGGCCCAGACCGCTCGCCATGGGGCGCAGCGCCCTTCCGGCCACCGCCACGCCGTAAAACGTGGATTCCAACCGGTCGGCAACTTTCTCCATACGGTCGATGAAACGCCCCACTCTCCAGTAGAGGCGGACACCCATCACTGCGGCAACGACCACGACGACCGAAGTGAACGCAAGAAAGAGGATGACGACGATGTCTTTGATTTGAGCGATAGCCTCAGAGGAGGTCATGTGTTCCCTGGTGCATGGCGTGCGACCCGTGCGTCGAATCCAATATTCTTACCGGCTTCCAGATAAATACCAATCGGTTGTCTGCAAGACCGACCGAACCCCGGGAACAACCATGCGACAGAATAATCGTAGCAGCGCTAACGGCACTCCCGCAAGTGTGTACAGTAAATACTTATTAATGAAATACTAGTCTATCTGTCCAGTAGAGATCCGGGCTGACAGTGACGACAGTAGTTAGTTTCACGTCGATTTGCGGTGATGGCAGTGATCGTGTTGCCGCACCTGGGGCAGGCGTCGTTCTTTTTGCCGTGCACCTTCAGAAAATCCCGCACTTTCCTGTGTATCTTGTCGCCTACTCTCTCGCGGAGGACCCTCACCGCTTTGGCAGGGACCGAATAGACCGCTCGGTGCAGCGAGACCAGTTCATGTGCCGTGAGTCGCGTTACCTTCTTGAACGGGTAAGGCCGGGCTTCGTAGAGGATTTCATCGGCATAGGCGTTGCCGATGCCAGAAACCAACCGTCCCCTTGTCAGCACGCCCTTCACTTCACCGCGAAATGGTTTCAGGCCAAGCTTGAAATCGTCGAGCGAAAATGGCTCGTCAATCACATCGGGCCCCTGGTTTTCAAGTCTGATAATTTCGCCGCGTTGACCGGTCGAGAGATAGTAGACCTGCCCCATTTTTTCTGGTCGAAGTACCTCAGGTGCATGCCGGACTTCATTTCGAAGATGAGGACAGTCGATGCGGCGACCCTGGCCGATGCATTACACCACATCAACCCGCCGGTAAACATCGGGCTGATGATTAATTCGCGATCGTCGGCAAGACCGATAATCAGCAGCTTGCCCCGCCTATCGAGCGACTCGACCCGCCTGTCCGCAATGTCGGCACCAAAGTTGAGTCCACCTTCGGAAGCAAGGCCCACCATGTTGCGCAGCACAAGCGGTTTTCGATCTGTGGCACCGGTGATTTCGTCACCGACGAGCCGCGGCAGCAGGTATTCCCGGATTACTACAAGATCGGGAGCTTCGGGCATAGGCGGCCAATATTCAACTAGTCAAACGCGCAAATGAACAGGCGACTGGAAGCGATCACCAGTAAGCGGTCTACTCAAGAAAGTCGCGTAATTTCTTTGAGCGGGTCGGATGGCGAAGTTTTCGCAGCGCCTTGGCCTCGATCTGGCGGATTCGCTCGCGGGTCACACCGAATTCGCGCCCGACTTCTTCAAGCGTACGGCTCCGACCGTCTTCCAGCCCGAAGCGGAGTTGCAACACCCTTCGTTCCCGTTGACTGATCGAGCCGAGTACGTCGTCGACCTGCTCCTTCAGCAGCTGGTACGACGCGGCATCGGAAGGGGCCTGGGTATTGGTGTCCGGAATGAAATCACCAAGCGCAGAATCTTCTTCCTCGCCGATGGGCGTCTCGAGCGAGACCGGCTCCTGGGATATCTTGAGAATTTCTCTCACACGGTCGGCCGACATCTCCATCTCTTGACCGATCTCTTCGGATGTGGGTTCGCGACCGAACTCCTGAACCAACCGGCGACTGACCCTGAGCAGCTTGTTGATCGTTTCGACCATGTGGACCGGGATGCGGATCGTCCGGGCCTGGTCGGCAATCGAGCGTGTGATCGCCTGCCGTATCCACCACGTTGCGTATGTGCTGAACTTGTAACCCTTGCGGTAATCGAATTTCTCCACGCCGCGAATAAGACCGATATTGCCTTCCTGGATCAGGTCCAGAAGCGACATACCCCGGCCGATGTACTTCTTTGCAACGGAAACGACCAGCCGCAGGTTCGCCTCAGCAAGATGGCGCTCGGACCGCTCGGCATTTCCACGTATCTTTGAAAAGAACGCCCCGAGAAGGAATTCATAGACGATCAGCTGTTTCCGGCAGGTGCGGCTGGACGACTTCCTGGAAAGGTCTTCGACCCTGGGGTCGGTATCAAGGGCGTCCAGCGTTTCTGGGGCTATCAGGGCGGAATCGATCGAAAGGTCCCTTACCATTTCCTGGGCCTGTTCGACCTCGCAGTTGAACGCATCCGAAAGAAACGCCATCAACGATTCATCATGCGGACCGTCGATCAGGGTTCTCAGATCTTCCACGCCCAGCAATGTACCGAGAGTCACACCCTTTGGAAGTCCGATATATCCGGCAATTGCCGATGCGACTTCGTGTTGGGCTCCAACCCGGTTCAGCAGTTCAATCGTGGTATCGGCAGCGGCAGGCATGCGACCGGTTTTCGCGGCCATGTCGGCCTGTATATCGGCCAGTCGCTGTGAAATCTCCATACCCCGGGCGAGAAACCGTTCGTCCGAGGCAGTAAGCAGGCCAACGCGACCGATTTCTCGAAGATACATTCGGACCGGGTCATCGGAGATCTCAGAATCTTCGACGGTTGGGTTGAAACTGAGGGCGCCAAAACCCTCTGCCTGTTTCGAGTCCCAGGTCTCAAGTTCCGACGCGTTTGCCGCAACCGCAGCCGAACGGAGCACCACCGGCACCATTCGGTCGTCGGAGTCGTCTCCCTCCAAGTCGTCGCCCTCAAGGTTTGTGCCACTGTTGGACAGCAGCAACCCCCCTGAACTCACGAGGTCCTGAAGTTGGTCTTCGTTGTCGGTCGGCTGATTGGATCGCGCCATCGTCACGCCCGTCCTGTCATTACTTTGCGAAGATTCTCGTTCGGGAGGAGCGATCGATCCAATAGCTCCTGGGCTTCCTCACCTTCCAGTTGCTTCAACTGTTCTGATTCGAGCTCTTTTATGCGTCGAAAGTGCCGTTCTCTCAACCGCCTAACACACTGAGTAACATCCTCTATGAGTCGAGCCTGATCCGACGGAGGAAGCTCACGTTCGGCAAAACGGTGCATCTTTTTCGTTAAATCTTCACCGAGTTCGTCCGAAAGTTCGCCTAGATTAGATGAGGATTGCCACGCCGTAAATAACGCCCGGTTATCAGATTCATGGAAAAATTCGGCAGGCATCGCTATCGCGTGTTCACGTAAATCGTCCATCTGCAGTATGAGTGACAGTAGATGCTCTTCGAGAGGACTACCCGTCGACGATTCGAGTGCCGCACTTGCCTGCTGGGGCGAAATGCGGTCAGATCCAGCCCCTCTGAGCCTGTTTCTCCGCCTTCGACTCGCACCGCGGGGTCGGTCGACTATCGTCTTCAAACGCTGCTCGGACACACCGGCAATTCTTGCAGTGCTGAGCCAGTAACGGTCGCGGTCGTAATCGTTGGGAACGTTGTAGATCATTGGGGCGATGTCGTTCGCAAAGTCAGCGATACCCTGTCCCGAATCGAGGTTGTAAAGCTTTGACTTAACATCGATCATGTAATCGAGCAGTGCCACCGCATCGTTCAGCGACCCGCGCCAGTTGTCCGGATCGCTGCGTATCGCCTCATCAGGGTCTTTTCCGCCATCGGGACGCGCCACCTTCACTTCGATTCCGCGGCTGTGGCCCGAACTCAGTTCTGCAGTAACCCCTTCTAGGGCACGCACGGTCGCGGCCTCACCTGCTTCGTCCGAATCGAGACACAAAATCACAACACCGGTCGCGCCGGCCTTTCCCGATGCGGCGTGTCGGGCAAGGGCATCGAGCTGGAGGCCCGTCACCGCGGTACCCATTGATGCCACAACATTCGTAAAGCCGTGCTCATGGGCCGCTATTACGTCCATGTAGCCCTCGACGACGACGGCTTCGTTTGAAGAACGAATAGATTCGGCGGCCCAGTTCAGGCCGTAAAGGACAGAAGATTTGTCGAACGCATCCGTCTGGGGAGTGTTCAGGTATTTTGGCTCCGATCCATCCAGCGTCCTGGCACCAAACCCGATAATCCGGTCGCGCGCATCACGTATCTCGATCGTCAACCGCCCCCGGAACATATCGCGCCACGAACCGTCACTGGTCCGTGCAATCAAACCGGCGTCGCGTGCGGTACTGGCCTTGACGTTCCGCGTTTTTAAATGTCCGGAAAGGCTCTCCATACCGTTGGGGGCAAGCCCCATGCCGCGGCGGGCAGCCGTTTCAATATCGATTCCGCGATCGGCAAGATACGCCTGAGTTTCTTCTCCCATAGGCGCTTTCAGCCTCGATAGAAAATAGTCGGCGGCAATCTCGTTGGCCTCGATCAGCCCGGTGATCGGCTTTTTTCGTGGTTCGTTATTGCGCTCTTCAATCTTGATGCCGGCCCGGTTCGCAAGGTTCTCCAGCGCTTCTGCAAACGACAGGTTCTCTTGCTTCATCAAGAACGAGATGACGTCCCCGCCCTCGGCACATGAGCCAAAGCAGTGCCAGTTTCCGGTGTCGGGGTAGATTACGAACGACGGTGTGCGCTCCGAATGAAACGGGCAGAGCGCTTTCGGCTGGCGCGACGAGGTATCCAAGTCCACATAATCAGATATGACCTGAACTATATCGGACCGGCTTTTTACCTCGTCGACTAACGCCATAATTTTGAAACTCAACGCATCCTAAAGGATGCGGCCACGAAGTCCCGGGCCGGTGTCACATACGGCCTTGCTACCGTAGCCGGGCCTGTCGTTCCGCACCAAGGAGCATGCTCCGACCCTGCGGTGCACGGCGGAAGACCGCTACACGGATTCGGATAAGCGGGACGCTACCGGGAGTATACGGAGACTCATTTCTCCGCGCCCCGCCAGCGGGGGTATTTTCTGGTGATTTCTAAATTCGTCCCTTGAAAGCGTCGCCGCTCAGGCCGGGGCTTATCTGCTCGGCCATGTTTAGGGCGAAGTTGTCGGTCATACCGCACACAAAGTCGGCAGCAGCACGTTCGGTCGACTCGGAAAGTTCGCGCAACCGATTCGGAATGTTGTCTGGTTGGCGGTTGAAGTGCTCGAACAGTACTCCGACAATCGCCGCCGCTTTTCGGCCCTGCACCGAGTTGCTGATCCGGTGGTAGAACCGCTCAAACATGAACACCCTGAGTTCTGTGACGATCTTTCCAAGCTCATCGGACATTCGGATCCACGGCATGTCGTCTGCCGTTGTCTGCCCGCCTTCGCCGCCCGCTTCTCCAACGCAGTCCCACGACGACCCGATCACATCTTCGATAACGGTATTCACCCGCTGCGAATGACGCTCGCCGAGCATTTCGATGGCATCGGCGGGAAGGTCTTCGAGACTTATGAATCCAGATCTCAGCGCATCGAGAATGTCGTGGGCAAGATAGGCAAGCGCGTCGGAAATTCTGACGATCTGGGCCTCCAGGGTGAGATCAGCGACAGCCTCCCTGGAAAGAAACTCTCCTTCGGGCTTCGAGTGGTCCCTGATGCCGTCGATGACGTGCCCGGTAAGGTTCAACCCCTTCCCGTCTTTTTCCAACAGTGTGACAAGACGCACCGACTGCCGACTGTGATGAAAGCCGCCGGGCAGCACCTGGTTGAGAACGCCTTCGCCAATGTGACCGAACGGGGTGTGCCCGAGGTCATGTCCGAGCCCAATCGCCTCCACCAGGTCTTCGTTAAGGTTCAGCCCGCGGGCGATAGTCCGACCAACCTGCGACACCTCGATAACGTGTGTCAGCCGCGTCGTGAAGTGATCTCCAACAGGCGCAACGAACACCTGGCTCTTGTGCTTCTGGCGGCGGAACGAGTTCGTGTGGATAATCCGGTCGCGATCCCGCTGAAAGGCCGTACGCACGGGTGATGGGTCACCCTCTTCAGAGATGGCACGCACAGCATCAACCGACCGCGATGCGAAAGGGGAAAGCAACTCCTCGCGCCGTTCCAATCGCTGGCGCACCAGGGCGAGGTCGGGTTCAGATTTTTGCTTCGTATTTTCAGGGGTCGTACTCATCGGGGTAAACACTATATGCGAAGCCCAAAACGGTCACCCGTCCAGCACAGTGTCTTCGTGCAGTTCTCGAACTTTCCTCTGGGTTGCGAATACCGTGAAAATAAGGACGCGAAGAACCACCGGGCCCACCATCATCCCCGCCCTGAGCCCAATTGCCGCGGCCAACGCGTCGGTCCAGAGCCCCCCGAGCAGCCCGATGCTCTGCGAGATTGCGAACACGCCCATGACGCGCCCGCGAATCGCATCGGGCACCCGCAGTTGAACTGCCACCAACGCCGAAATATTGAACATCCCATTGCCGAAATGGGCAACTACCGCCAGCCCCATCCCAAGCCAGAGAGAAGGCGAATTGGCAACGAACAACATAGTCGCTGAGAATGCGGCAGCGGCCCCCAGCATAAGCCTTCCGGCGTGCCGCCGGGGAGACAACCGACCCGCTACGACGATGCCGCTGAGCGCCCCGATGCCGGCTGAAGAAAACACGAAGCCAACTTCTCTGGCACCACCGCCTAACTGATCGACATACGCGGGGAGCAGACCGATCCACCCGAATCCCATCAGCATCAGCAGCACCCTGTGACCGCGTATGAAACGGAATCCGGTCGCCAACTCGCGAATCACGCTCCGCTGCTCGGGTGACGATCCCCGGCGGGGCAAGAACAAATTGGCGATGAACATGGCTATCCATCCCCCGGCGGCAACAAAAAAACCGATGTGCGTGGCAGTTGCAGCAATCAACAATCCCCGAGTGTCGGCGCAACGACAGATGCCGATGCAAGCAGCGAACCGTTGATGGTGATCGCGCTTTTCAGCGCCGCTCCCGACACAAGCGACGGAAAATAAGCCTGTAGCGAAGGCTGGTCGGCACCCGCAACAAGTCCAGACAAGATGGCAATCGTGACTACGTGCCACGGCTCGACGATCCCGTTCAGGTCGAGAACTCCAAGGGTCACCAACAGCGTGGCTCCCACAAGCGAGGATCCACCCAGAATATTTCTTGCTTCGAACCGGTCGGCGAGCACCCCACCGAACACATTTACGATCATCATTGGGAGCGCAACGACCGCCGCGATTACCCCGAGGCTCAATACTGAGCCGGTGAGGTCCCAGATCAGCAAGCCCTGTACGACCGCGCCGAGCCGTAGGGCGTTCATGGCGAGCACGAAACCGGTGAAATAGATTCGGAACGGGCGGTAGGCCAGGGCGATCGTGCGCCGGGTGGGCCGTGGTCGTCCTGACCGATCTTAAGACGGTTCGGTCGTACTCAAACTTCTTCCAGCTGAGTGCCGTTCAGCGACCTGATGACCGGTTGAGTGATGCCAACGAGCACGAATATCGCCGCGAGAATTGCGGCGCCGATCGCGATGGCGATTCGCTCGTTATAGATCGAGGCGATCGTACCGCCCATCAGGCCACCCAGTGGAATCAGGCTGAAGGTGATTGTGTACATGCCCATTACGCGGCCACGCATCTGTTCCGGCACCCGCAACTGCAGAACTGTCATGGCCACGACAAAGAAGATCGTGTTCGCCAGCCCACCGATGTAGAGAAACACGAGTGCCATGTAGAACGATGGAGCGAAGGCAAATGCCATGACCATCGCCGTGAAAACCAACGACCCGCTCAACATGATGTAACCGACGCGCGGGTGTCTTCGGATTCGGCTCACCACCACCGTGCCCGTGAGTGCGCCCAGTCCGAGGGCAGACAGCAAGATGCCGTAGCCGTCGGCATCCCTGCCAAATCGCTGGGCGAAGAGAGGCATCAACTGCAGATATTGCATCCCGAAAAAGTGCGTGGAGTACGTCAGCCCGATCAGCAAGATGAAGTCACGGCGAGTCAGGATGAACCGGACGCCCTCGACTATGTCTTCGACCACGTTTCGGCTCTTGTCCGGGGGCGGTGAACTGATGCGCAATGAGATCATTACCAGCAGCATGCTCACCCAGCCGACAACGCCTACGAAAAAGACCGATTCCGTGCCGCCGTGCGTAATGAGCAGCCCCCCTGCGATCGGAGTGACAAGCCGTGAGAACTGCCACATCACCGAGCCCAGGGCCACCGCGCTCATCATCTGCTTCCGCTCGATCAACAGCGGGAAAAAAGAACTTCGCACCGGACCGTCGAAACCCATAACGAGTCCCTGCGCCGAAGCTATGGCGACTAGGTGCCAGATCTGAATAGTGTTCGTCGCGTCGAGAATTGCAAGGAGCAGTAACAGCAACGAAGATGCCGCCGATACGCTCATGATCAGCATGCGCCTGTCGACGCGGTCGGCCAGCACACCGCCGAACATGTTCACCAGGATCGTCGGGACGGCGGTCGCAGCTCCAAGGAACCCGAGTTGCTGCGCGGTACCGCCAAGGCTATCGACCATCAGCCAGTTCTGGGCCATGAAAGCCATTTGTATGGCGCCCACCGATGCCAGTGAGCCGAGCCAGTAGCGACGGTATCGGGCGTTGCCGAGAGCACCGAACTTGCTCGTCAGGTTCGCCCTGAATCCGGTCGGGACTTGCTGTTCAATTGTCGTTGCCAATATTCGCCGGGCGCTCCACTATGGAAGGGTTGCAATTACGAAAGCGATGATCTTACGCCCGTTGGTTAGTCGCCGGGCGTGCCGAGGCCGCACTTTGGCGACCGCGCGAGTTCCGCGCGGTACACTAGGGCCTGCTGGCATCGGAATCAGAGTTGGTCTTTGGGAGCACAACGAGCCGCCGGGCGTAGAACTTGGGCGACCGCGCGAGCTCCGCGGGGCACGCCAGGGCCTGCTGGCATCGGAGTCAGTGTTAGCTGTTGGGAGCGCGAGAGAGCTCGGAGGGGAGGGTAGATTGCGACGAGCGATTTGCTCACGCCAGTCATCTGGCAAGTCGTCCGACGACGCCCTGGGCTAAAGCGAACGCCCGGAGCCTGTCCGACTTCCCTCCTTCGGGAGGGACTGAGGGAGGGTAGATTGCAGCGGCGACTTGCTCACGCCAGTCATCTGGTAAGTCCCGATTCGATCGGGACGCCCGGAGCTAACGGCAAACCGGGCCGTCACTCTACGGTCACCGTCTTGGCGAGGTTCCGTGGCTTGTCGGGGTCTCGCCCCAGTGTCAGTGCGGTGCGGTAGGCCAGTATTTGCAGCGGTACGAGCGTCATGAACGGCTGAAGCAGTGTGGGGCAATCGGGCACATAAATCACGCGGTCGGCAAGGCGACCTACAGAGTCGTCGCCCTCGGTAGCGATCGCCGCGACCTCGCCGCCTCGGGCTTTCACTTCACTGATATTTGAAAGCATTTTCTCGTGGAGATGGTTTTTCGGAGCGCAAACTACCGTTGCCATTTCAGAACCCAGCAACGCGTTTACACCGTGCTTCATCTCGCCTGCCGCGTAGCCCTCGGCGTGAATATACGCGAGTTCCTTCATCTTCAGCGCTCCCTCGAGCGCTATTGGGAGCTGCGATCCTCTGCCGAGGTAAAGCAAATCTGAAAAACCCGACAGGTGTTTGGCGAGAGCGGTCATCTCGCCATCAATATCGAGCGCTGATGCCACCAGTGACGGCAGTTCGGCCAACATTCCGACGATGCTCTTCACCTGTTCGGAATCGATCACACCCCGTGATTTCGCGAGGAACACCGCCAGTTCAAGCAGCGTCGTCATACTTGCGATCATCGTTTTCGTCGACGCGACGCCAATTTCCTGACCGGCCCTCACTGGCAGGGTGACATCTGCGATTCTCGTGGCCTGCGAGCCCTCCTGCTCAAGGACGACAATCTGCGGCGAACCTGCCTGGTGCGCGTGTTCCATTGCTGCAAGTGTGTCGGCCGTTTCGCCCGACTGCGTCACCGCTACCACGAGGGTGTTCGGCCCGAGCACCGGGTTGCGATACCGGAGTTCTGAAGAATTTTCGGCGACCGCCGGGATACGGGCGATCGATTCGATCACCGACGCCCCGAACATCCCGGCGTGGAGAGATGTCCCCATGCCGGTGAGCACGACCCGGTCGATCGAGTTGATCTGGTCGGGAGTCAGCATAACTTTAGGTAGGCCCAGCGTTCCGCTTACGAAATCTGCACGGCCCCGGAGTGCACCCTGAACTGCGTCGGGCTGCTCGGCTATTTCCTTCGACATGAAGTCGGGGTGACTGCCTTTTTTCGCCGCTTCGAAATTCTGGTTAACTGTGACTGGCTCCCGGTCGATCGGTACGCCTTCAACATCGAAAAGCCTGATTGCCCCGCCCCCGATTTCCACCACCTCACCGGGCTCAAGGTACATGACCCGGTTCGTGAATGGCAGCAGTGCGATGGTGTCGGAAGCCATGACGTTCGCATTCGTTTCCGTGTCCGTGCCGACCACAATGCCCCCGGCATTGCCGATCCGCAGCCCGACGACCGTGTCGGGTTCCAGCGCAGACAGCGCGACAATCGCGGTGTTGCCATTAATCCGGCCGGCCGCGCTAACGACCGACTCACGCAGGCTCGAGCCGTTTGCCACACCGCGGCCGACCAGGTGGGCGAGGACCTCTGAATCGGTATCGGACTTGAACTCGATACCGCTATCGATCAACTCGTCTTTCAACTCGAGAAAGTTTTCGATGATGCCGTTGTGGGCGATGGCGACTACGCCGTCGTCAGAAGAGTGTGGATGGGCGTTTTTCTGGTTGACCTCGCCGTGGGTGGCCCAGCGGGTGTGCCCGATTCCTACCACCCCGTCCATACCCGGTTCGCGGCCCCCCGTCAGTGCTTCGGCAAGGTTTTCGAGACTGGCCTTGTGATCCCCGCGCCTGGCTATGCGGATATTGCCGTCGTTATCGATCACCGCGATCCCGGCTGAATCGTAGCCACGATACTCGACCGATCGCAGACCGTCGATGAGCAGGGGAACGGCGTTTTCAGTTCCCGCGTATGCAAATATTCCGCACAACTACCCGGCTCCTCTAGCCCGACCCTGTAGCGGTCGGCGACATTGTGAAATCGACAGATTCGGTCATTTCGAGATCACTCAGGTCAGCGTATTCGCCACGCTTGCTTTCGGGAAGCATCTGCGCGATGCGATACATGATCTCGGTTATCAGGGCAGATGCGGACTTCCTTGATGGCGTTCCAGAAGTGTTCCTTGCGACGAACGGTTTGCCGACCTTCAGTCTAATGGTGGCAGTGGGTTTGAGCACCTTCAAAGTGTTTTGAAGGGGCTCCGAACCGGTCAGGGCAACCGGCACCACGGGCACACCGGTAGAAATTGCAATCAGGGCAATTCCCGGCTGGCCACGCAAAAGCCCGCCAGTTTTGCTCCGGGTCCCTTCGGGAAACACGATCGCCATCCGGTTTTCGACCGACAGCTGGTGCGTAATCCAGTTCAGTGCCGCAACGTCCCCGCCCCGCCTGTCCACGGGGTGCGCACCGTAGCCACGCATCAAAAAAGCTCCGAGGGAGTACTTGAACAACTCCTTTTTTGCGAGAAAAACCGGTGGTCGCGGCAGCGCTGCGGCCACGATGGCCGGATCGAGGTTCGATAGGTGGTTGGAGGCGACCAGCAAGGGTCCAGACGGAGGTATGTTCTCCTGGCCTTCGATCGCAAAATCTGCGAACCATTTCAGGGTGAGTTTGAACCCGAAATTGCATGGCGGGAACAGCCACTGGACCATCAGATTCCCGCCCTTGCCAGCTCGACAACCCGGATCACAACCTGGTTGAGTGTCAGCCCATCGGTATCGAGCACCACCGCATCGTCGGCGGGTCGCAGCGGGGAGTCAGTGCGCGAAGAGTCGACGAGATCTCGCTTTTCGATCGACCGTAGGATCTCTTCAAAATCGATTTTTTGTCTTTCAGCGGCGGTAGCGGCGGCAACAAAGTCTCGGTGCCGCCTGACGGCGCGGGTTCTGGCCGAGGCGGTCAGGTAAATCTTGAGTGGAGCGTTGGGGATGACAACCGTTCCGATGTCACGTCCGACCATTAGGATTTTGCCCTCGCTGGCGAGACTGCGCTGCTCGGCCACCATCATTTCCCTGACCCTGCTGATGGCTGAAACGAAAGAAACTGAATCGTCGACCCCGGTCGAGTGGAGGAACCCCGTAACATCTTCGCCGTTCACCACGATCAGGTTTTCACCGGCTTCTCCGGTGTGCACTGAAACTTCCATCTGGCTCGCCACCATGATCACCGCTTTTGGATTGTGCATGTCAACGCCACTTTTAATGGCGTACCACGTCGTCGCACGGTACATCAGACCGGTGTCGAGAAACCTGAATCCGATCTGGGAAGCGACGGATTTGCCGACGGACGACTTGCCTGAACCGGCCGGGCCATCTATTGCGATTATTCCGACCGACAATGCCCGTGGGCTAGAAATTTCTGCGCTCGACAAAGGTCCTCCGTTTGTCCCCTAGGGGTTCATATCCGCTGGCGCGTCTCCGGCCTGGGATTTT
>Ga0207991_1000717_pt1 | contig 22005 bp, 23 predicted proteins | sample ETN07SmetaG_FD_185786 | JGI IMG/M metagenome (GOLD analysis project Ga0207991, IMG submission 185786) | Marine microbial and viral communities from oxygen minimum zone, Eastern Pacific Ocean - ETNP2014F14-07SV275 (SPAdes) (version 2) | ecosystem: Environmental > Aquatic > Marine > Oceanic ... | reverse complement strand
CCCCCCCCCATTAGTCGTAGATAGTCTGCCCGCAGCCAATCCTCGCGCTTTATATCACAAGCCGCGTAGCGTTCATCTCAGATTAACTGTACCGCAACAGAAGACTGCGGTGTGGGGTTGTTTTCTGACGATCTGAAGCCGCGATGCCATCAGGTTTTCAAGTGTCAGGAATTGCTGGTCGTTGTCGTGTGAATCGACGGTCATGCGCTGTGGTAGAATCTTAGGCAGATCAACTTACGGAGGCTACGTAATGCCAGGATATATTGCGCTGGTGGGAGGGGATGAGTTCAGGTCAGGATGCGAGGTTTTCGACCGCGCAATGCTGGAGGCCATCGGAATTGAACGCCCGAAGCTGCTTGTCATCCCCACTGCGGCGGCTCACCAGAATCCGTCCGAGGCGGCATCCAATGGAGTGGGGTACTTCTCTGAGCTTGGCGCCGACGCATCCTCGTTGATGGTGTTGGACGGCACCAATGCCAACGACGAGGACATGGCCTCCGAGGTCAATGACGCCCACGTTATCTACATGACCGGAGGCAACCCCGCCCATCTTCTTGATAGCCTGAATGGCTCTCTTCTGCTGGCCCGAATGACCGAAGCACTGGAGCGCGGAGCCTTGATCGCAGGCTCCAGCGCAGGCGCGATGGTCATGGGCAGTTGGATGCGCTTTCGACAGTGGCGCGAAGCCCTGGGAATCGCCGAGGGAATCGCGACTCTGCCTCACCACGAACGCGCAGACCCGGCCACGGTATCAAAAGAGCTAGCCACCACGACTCCCGATGGCCTGCGCGCCGTGTTCGGAGTGGACGGACGCACAGGGTGTCTCGGCTCGCCGGATGGCAGGTGGACGGTTTACGGCCCCGGTGACGTGACCGTGTATCAGCAGGGCCAATGGAACGCCTACAGCTTCGGCGAAGTGTTTGAGATTACGTAGTCGTTAACTTTGCTAGAGCAGAAGCCGTAAGCGAGGAGTTGAAACCCTCCTCCACCTCAGTTTGTTCAAGTTGTCGATTCTCGTGTGGCGTGCGTTACCGAAAACGAAACTAACTGAATTTGACGGCGCGTTCCTTGTTCACCAGGCGCTCCACAACTCGACCGCCGATCAGATGCTCAGTAATGATTTCATCGACGTCGTCGGGTGTGATCACGTACCATGTTGCCCCCATCTCGGCTTTAGGGCCAATCACAATGACGCTGCATTCCTCTTGCGCGCAGAGGCCGTGCTGGCTGGTGCAACCGACGCCGTTGACCGCCGCCGTGCTGATCAGTCCGTGCTCGACTATCTGACGATTGAACTTCGCGCGAATCTCCGACCCTCCTTTGGACCCGCAGTGTCGGCCATCGACCTCGGCATCGACGGTGGCGCACACAAAGACCTGAGCTTTGAAATCTGGCATACTTCGACTCTCCTGTGTTGAATGAACCGTCCTGTCTGCAAGAATCCGAACTCCAGGCAGAACGGGTGCATTGTATCAGCGTCTCTTTGCCTCTACAACGCTCATCTGGTTGTCGCAGCTGACAGCCTGTGAAGATGATTGCTAATGTCGATGGAATGCAGAAAAAATTGACCCTCCACAGACCAGAATCTATAATGTCGTCAATCCAAACCTGCCGCGTGAGGCATGATCCATAAAGAGGCGCCAATGGCCGAGCTACACCTGACACCTCAGCCAATTATCGAAGAACTAAAGAAGAACGGAGTCACCCATGTCGTGTGGCTCCCTGACAGCGAGACCAACTTCTTGTACGAGCGAATGCTGGCAGAGTCCAGCATTGAGCTTGTGCCTGTGTGCAGGGAGGCCGAGACTATGGCCATCGCCGCGGGCCTGTGGGTTGGCGGCAAGAAGCCCGTGGTGCTGATTCAAAACACCGGCATGTTCGAGTCTGGAGACTCCATTCGCGGCCTGGGCCTGGACATCGGCTTCCCGATGGTCATGATGGTCGGATACAGGGGCTGGACCCGCCACGGTGTCACCCTGGACTCTGCGGCCCGCTTCACTGAGCCTATTCTCCACGCCTGGGGCATCGACTACTACCTGGTCGAGACGGACGACGACGTGGACCGAATCTCCAACGCCTTCGACGAAGCGGAGAAAAAGCAGACCCCCGTGGCCTGCCTGATGGGCGCCGAATACGGATAGGCCGACTTGGCATCGCTCGTTGTCATGCTGAGCGAAGTCGAAGCATCTGGTCGTCTGTGGAACAGGGATCGTGTTGGTGACGACCAGATTCTTCGTCTGCGGACTCAAAATGGCGAGACTGGTGGCTGACAGCCCTCCCTGATACTTGAAAACCTGAACCCTGATACCTCCGAGGAACAAACATGATCAATCTGCACGACGCAATGGCCGCAATCCAGACACGCCGGGACGATGCCATCGTCCTACCCACCATGACCGGTGGAAAAGGCTGGGCCGGAGTGACCCAGAACCGAGACCTGGACCTGCCCGTCACTGGCGCGATGAGCAAGGCGTCCTCCATTGGCCTAGGTGTGGCCCTGGCGCAGCCGGACAAGAAAGTCATCGTTTTGGACGGCGACGGCAGTTTGGCGATGAACCTGGGAACCTTAATTACGGTTTCTGGGAAGGCTCCGGAGAACCTCTATCACTTCGTGATGGAGAACGGAGTCTACGCGGTCACCGGAGGCCAGCCCATCCCCAACTCCGGGAATTTCAGTTTCTCAGGATTGGCCGAGGCCGCAGGCTACGCCGCGTCCTTCGAGTTCGACGACCTGGAAGAGTTGACAACACGAATCGACGAGGTGTTCGACACCAAAGGCCCGGTGTTTGTGACAATCAAGTCCATCCCCGAGATCGAGGGCGAGGCCGACGCTGAGGAGATGCACCCCGAACTCCGACCTCGTGGCCTGCCGGTCGCGATGCACGAGCTTCACCAAACGCTGAACGGATAGCTGTCAGCCTTAAGCTATCAGAAGTCAGTTAGGAGACGACGCTCAAACATGCGTCGTCACACTGAATCACCATCAGAAATAGGTAGGGGAGGGTTTCAAACCCTCCCCTACCTATTTCTTGCTAACTTACGATGATCGCAGGCGCTAGCGGAAAGAGTCTTTCTCCATATCCAGAACCTTGCCGAGCCTGCGCCGGTGGCGTTCCTCGCCTGAGTACTCGGCTGACACGAAGGCTGTCGTTATCTCCCGCGCCAACTCGCCTCCGACGACACGCGCTCCCAGGCACAAGACGTTCATGTCATCGTGCTCGACGCCCTGGTGGGCAGAGTAGGTGTCGTGACAGACACTGGCCCGCACTCCTTTGATCTTGTTGGCGGCCACCGATGCTCCGACGCCGCTGCCGCAGATCATGATGCCCCGCTGTGCGTCCTTTGACGCTACGCCGTCGGCTACGGCTTTCGCGAAGTCGGGGTAGTCGTCCAGAGGCTCAAGACTATGCGCTCCCGCGTCGACGACTTCGTGGCCTGCCGCTTCCAAGTATTTGGCGAGCTCCTGCTTGAGCACATAGCCGCCGTGGTCGGCCCCTATCACAACGCGCATATTGGCATATCCTCTTTTAGAGTGCTGTATAGTCTGTTGGTTAGAGTTTAGTTACCCCTTGATGCGGGCGTCAACCGTTACAGCGCGGGGAGACGCCAAGGTCTCGCAATGTCCATACTGAGCGCCGCGAAGTATCTGGTCGAAGATGTTTCAACGGTCGTCCTACTTAGGCCAGATTCCTCGCTTGCGGACTCAGAATGGACAGTTAATAGATACGGTGAAAATTCATGAAGCGCGAGAGCGGCTCGACGGAATCAGGCGCTTCCCAAAGTGATAAAAGCCTGTGGTGAAACGTCGATTTTCTGAAGCTGTGGTCGGCGCAGACCATATCGGTCACAGGTTCAGTGTTGGGCGCGCTCCAGTTCACGGCGATTCTGACTCTGGATGCCACGCCCGTCCAGATGTCCGCGCTGACCGCCGCCGGAGTCCTGCCGGCTCTACTCTTCGGATCCGTGATCGGCGCGTGGGTGGACAGGCTCAGGCGACGGCCAATCCTCATAGGCGCTGACCTGATCCGAACGGCCCTGCTGGGTTCCATTCCAGTGGTCTGGTATTTCGACTCTCTTAGCATGGAACAGGTGTACGTTGTCGCTTTCCTGCATGGCTTGTTGACCATATTCTTCGACGTGGCCTACCGTTCCTACTTGCCTGCGCTGGTGAGTTCACGGAAGCTGGTCGAGGCGAACAGCCGACTGTCTGCCACGGCATCAGTCGCGGAGATCGGAGGATTCAGCCTTGGCGGGTGGATTGCTCAGGCGTTCTCGGCGATTGTCGTGACAGCGGTTGATTCGGCAACGTTCCTGGTCTCTGCGCTTTTTCTGTTCTGGATTCGCAGGCCAGAGCCTAGCCCGGCTCCATCCAACAGCGCGCCGAATTTCCGACGGGAAATTCTGGAGGGATTGTGGGCCGTCATCGGCAATCCCGCTCTGCGAGCGATCGGTGTAAGGAAAGTGTCGCTGGGCCTGGCGAGCGGCATTATAGGCTCGCTGATTATGCTGTTTGGCATCGAGACTCTTGGTTTCGGACCCGGCATGTTGGGGATGATTTTCGCCATCGGTGGAATCTTTTCTGTTCTGGACGCGTTGAGCGCGGGGAGCCTGACCCATCGATTTGGGCTGGGTAAAACGCTGACGGCGGGCTTCCTGATCTGGGGGAGCCGCCACATTTCTGATTCCGCTGGCCCACGGCCCGCTCCTGCTGGCGGGAGCGTTCCTGGCGGCAGAGCAGTTATTCGATTTCGGAGTCATCATATACGAAGTGAACGAGATGAGCCTACGCCAGAGAATCACACCGTACCGTATGTTGGGCCGCGTCAACTCCAGCATGGAGGTCATCTTGCTGGGAGCGCAGTTGGCAAGTGCGGTTCTGGGTGGAATCCTGGCGGAGTTGGCAAGGATCGGGTGGGCGTTGGCTGTTGGTTCCTGTCTGATGGTGGCTGGCGAGGTTTGGCTGCTACTCACAACAGTGTGGAGAATAGGCGTGGTTCATGAATCCGATGTCAGCTAGACAACGCTCGACGCTGGCAAGTGATAGAATCGTCTTTATCATCTCAAAAACAGCCATGAACCACACGAGAACAAAGCGTGAGGAGACCAGTTTTGGCGGTAACACAGCTTGATATAACCAGTCGAACCCCATTCGCCGATGGAGAGTCCTTCGGAGACGTGGGGCCCTACAATCTCCTGGAAGGCACAGCCCACTTTACCGTGGACCCTGAACACCCCAGAAACGAGACTATAAACGACCTGGAACTTGCACCCAGAGATTCCAATGGTCAAGTGCGGTTCTCTGCGGACTTCGCGATGCTTCAGCCAGCAGACCCGGACAAGGGCAATCGTCGAATTCTCTTCGACGTTGTGAATCGCGGGCGCAAGACTGCGTTCGGCCTCAACAGCAGTCCACGAAACACTGACCCCGGTGCTCCTCCGGACCCTGGAAATGGGTTCCTGATGCGACACGGGTTCACGGTCGTTTGGTGTGGATGGCAGGCCGATGTGCCCTTCGACCCCAATCTCATCGGGTTGCAGGCCCCCGACGCCCTCGGTCCCGATGGAGAGCCGCTGACCGGACGGATGCTCTGCCAGTTCCAGTCCAACGAGACGACCAACCTGTTCCTGCTGGCAGACCGGCAGCACGATCCCCATCCGCCGGTGGACATCGACGATCCTACCTCCACCCTCACGGTTCGAGATCATCCCAACGCTCCTGGCACAGAGATTTCACGAGACCAGTTCTCCTTCGTTCGCGTCGAGGACGAACAGATCGAGCCTGTGCCTCACCACATCCATATGCCATCGGGATTCGAAGCCGGGAGAATCTACCAACTGGTCTATAACACCAAAGGCAGCGCCATTGTCGGTCTGGGCATGGCGTCGGTCAGAGATATAAACTCCTTCCTTAAGTACGGTTCTGAAGAGTCAGGCAACCCCTGCGCGGATAACATCGACTACGCATATGCTCTCGGCATTTCTCAGAGCGGTCGATTCCTGCGCTCGTACCTGTTCACCGGGCTGAACGAGGACGAGGAGAACCGCATGGCTCTGGATGGCATAATCCCCCATGTGGCGGGCGGGATGCGCGGAGAGTTCAACCTGCGCTTCGGTCAGCCCTCCAAGGACGTGTGTTTCATCATCCCCGAGCTATTCCCATTCACCGACACAGAGCAGACCGACCCGATTACCGGCGAGACTGGCTCCATTTTGGCGAAACTGGAAGAGCGGGACAATCAAGTTCCCAAAGTGATGTTCATGAACACATCGGCGGAGTACTGGCGAGGCGACGCCGCGCTGATTCACACCAACCTTGAGTCGATGAATGACGCAGACGAGTCCGAGAACGTCCGTCGGTACCATTTCGCAGGCACGATGCACGGCTCCGGCAACTTCCCTCCCGAAACCATCCGAGTGATGGATGGTCTCAAAGGGCAATTGCCCTACAACTCAGTGGACTACTCGCCTCTCATGAGGGCCGCTCTGATAAATCTGGACCGGTGGGTGAGCGGCGAGGCTCCCGCGCCCGACAGCCTGCACCCCAGCCTGGATAAGGGAACGTCTGTGGAGTCCCGAACACTGAAGCAAAAGTTCGACAGGATTCCTGGCGTGGACTCTCCGCCTGCCGTAACACGGGCCATGAATCTCGACTTCGGCCCCGAGGTTGCCCAAGGCCGGACGCTGAATCTCCCTCCAGAGCACGGCGACGAGTATCCTGCGCTGGTGTCCGATGTGGACGAGGACTGCAACGAGACCGGCGGCATCCGCTTGCCTGACCTCACGGTCCCTCTGGCGACCTACACCGGTTGGAACCTGCGACACCCCGACAACGGCAACCCTGGCCTGGTTATCGGCATCACAGGCGGGCTTGCGGGGTGGACTCTCCCCTTCGCTGTAACAAAGGGCCAGCGAGAGGCCGCCGAAGACCCGCGCATGTCTATCGAAGAACGCTACGAGTCCAGGGACGACTACCTCCAGCAGGCGCTAAAGGCCGCAACACAACTGGTGGAGGACGGCTACATGCTCGAGGAGGATATCGAGGGAACACAGGAAAAGGCGGCGGCAAAGTACGACTACTGGACCAACGGTCACAAGTCGTAGGGTTCTGCCCTTCGGCATCTCGCTATGGTGGTGGAATCGAAAACCTCCCATTGGGTCGGAAGGCGCGGTATTCTGGGCATTCTGGATGAACTGGAGGTGTCAGGCGGGGATGGTCACTCCATCTACCTGACGCCCGGAGCATCGGATATTTCTCGTTTCCTGCCCGAAGAGGAACCGTGGAAATCACAGGCTGAGATTGTAATGGAACAGTTTCGGGAGTCCGAAACGGGCGTCGCGTTGTTTCTCACCCAGGACAAAATCGTCGCGATCATGCCTCCGTTCCCCTTGTCTGTCGATACGCTGGCTGACGATTTGACGACGACACCATTGCGTCAGTTGCTGGATGCTGACCTTCTGATAGGCGTGGTCATGCTTCGGCTTGGGCGTTACGGCATCGGAGTCCTGCGAGGAGATTCTCTCATCGCTTCCAAAACGGCGACTCGACACGTCAAGAACCGCCACCGAGCCGGAGGCCAGTCCCAACGACGCTTCGAGCGCAGCCGAGAGCGTCTCGTTCGCGAAATCTACGACAAGGCATGCGAGGTGGCCCAGGACGTTATCTCTCCCCATCTAAAAGAACTTGATTACGTGATGCTGGGCGGAGAGCGTCACACCGTCAACAGCTTCGTGAAGCGATGCCGCTTTTTACAAGACCTGAGCTACAAAACTCTCAATCGCCGAGTCGCAGTGGACCAACCCAACCACAAAGCCCTGGAGTCGATACACCGCGAGGTGTGGAAGAGCCGGGTTGTGACGTTTGAATAGCACAACAAGTAAGCATACGCGCAATAGCTGTTGCTGAAAGCTGAACGCTGACAGCTATTGCGCCGTGTAACCGCCATCCACCACCAGCGGAGTTCCGGTGACGAAGCCCGACTCATCGGACGCCAGATACAGCGCGGCGTAGGCTATCTCTTCAGGCTGGCCGAGGCGACCTATCGGGTGCAATGTCTCAAGGCGACTCAGAGCCTCGGCGTCTTTGGTCAGGGCGCTGGTGAGGTCGGTCTCCACGTAGCCAGGGCAGATGCAGTTGACGCGGACGTTCTTGGATGCCGAGTCTATGGCGAGGTTGCGGGTGAACTGCAACACTCCGCCCTTGGAAGGGTTGTACGGGTTGAACCCACCTCCCATGCCCACGGGGTAGCCCACCAAACCCATGATCGACGACAGGTTTATGATCGAGCCACCTCCCGACTTCGCCATCTCCGGCATGGCGTGCCATGAGACCATGTACGTTCCCTTGAGGTTCACATCTATAACCTTGTCCCAGACCTCCTCAGGAGAGGAGCCTTTGGGCATGGCGTTTCGAGCGCTGACACCCGCGCTGTTCACCAGAACGTCCAGCTTCCCGAACTTTTCGACCGTTGCCGACACCATGTTCTGGGCGTCGTCTCCCACAGAAACGTCTCCTGAGATTGCGATGGCATCGCCGCCATGGGATGTGACGAACTGCGTCGTCGCCTGAGCCCGTTCCAGGCTGATGTCAGACACCGCCACCCTGGCCCCTTCGCGCGCGAACATCTCCGCGCAGGCCCGTCCTATGCCTGAGCCTCCGCCGGTTATCAGCGCAACCTTGCTTTCGAGACGCATCAATCCCTCCTCATGTGTTGACCTGACAGTAGTTCACAGCCATCAGCCTGACACCTGATAACCCAATGACTTGATACCTCGCCCACCCCTTGGGCTGCCAGATGGAGCGATGCTATCATAATCCTCGAAACACCGACGACGTTGAGTTGCGCGACCGGAGGAAATCCTTGCCCGTCGAATGTCCTAACTGCGGAGCGGCTAATCCCGACACCGCCCTCTACTGCCGAAACTGCGGTCAGTTGATGGAGCCTCCAGAGCTTTTCGAACAGCCCGACGCAGCCCCGGGAATCGAGGAGTTGGGAGTTATGGCAGGGCGCCTCCCGCGCCTTATCGCAGCGATTGTGGACCGCGTGACGCTTGTTGCCCCATTGTTTTTGCTTCTGATCTTCGCGCCCATCGCAATGTTGGTAGCCTATCTGGCGGCATGGTTCCTGGTTCAGGCCACGTTCCTCACCATAAACGGACAGACCGTGGGCAAGATGATTTTCAGCATCCGCATCGTCAAAGTTGGGACTGGACGCAACGGCGGATTCGTTCCCAACGTTCTTCTAAGATTAGTGCTGAACGGCGCGCTGGGACTGATCCCCTTCTACTCGGTGGTGGACGCTCTATTTATTGTCCGGTCAGACCGGCGCTGCATCCACGACTTGATCGCAGGCACAGTGGTCGTGAAGTCCCAGCGTTCAGGCTAAGGCTCGACGGCTCTCACATGCCCATGTCGTTCTGTGGGGTATCCAGTATAATCGGAGGAACACCCTCACTGTGGACCCCATGTTGCCCATATGAGCCTTGCGGCATGCCCGACTAAATGATGTTTCGCAACCCATAACAATTTGAACTGGGTGTCCTCCCAGCCTCATATTGACAAATTGTATTAGCGCTATCGGAGGGATACTGGACATCTGACGTCAGTTTTCCGCCAACTTTTGTCATGCATGAGGATCGAGGGTTCAGGTATCAGGTTTTCAGGGGTCAGGAAACGGCGCGTGACTGTGGAGACAGCTAGCGGTTTGCGAACGCCATTCTGCGGTTGCATCCGAAGAATCCGACGTCAGTTAGGCGACTGCTGGCCTATGCGCGACCAGATGCTTCACCTTGAATCAGGATGACGATGTTCTCCTGTAGCAATTGGCGACAACCGAGTCAGGAGTCTGGTATCGAAAAACCCGTCAGTTCAGAGGGATGATCTCGCCCTTTTCGTTGGCCGAGAGCAGGGCCACGAAATCGTAGCCTAGACTACGCAGCTTGTCACTGCCGCCTTCGTTGCGATCCAGGATGGTGATGACCTTGACGACCTGATGGCCTGCCGCCTCCACCGCGTCGATGGCGAGGAACAGGCTGGACGCCGTTGTGCAAGCGTCGTCCACGACGGCGATGCGGGCGTTCTCTCCCAGGTCGGCCATCGGACCTTCGATGGCGCGTTTGCCGCCGTGTTCCTTGGCCTCTTTACGAACGATGAGACCAGGCACGGGATGGCCCTCCACATAGCTGACGACGGACACTGAAGACACGATAGGGTCGGCCCCAAGTGTCGGCCCGGCGATCGCCTGAGCGTCGCATTCTTTGAGTATAGGAAGGATGGCCTTGGCGACGTGGTAGCCTGCCTCCGGGTCCAGCGTGATGATCCGCCCGTCGAAGTAGTAGCTGCTGGTCCCTCCGGCGGAGAGTTGGAACTTGCCGAACTGGAGGGCGCCGCGTTTCTTGGCTAATTCCAGGATTATCTCAGATTCCGATTGTTTTGAGTTGGTCATTGATTCCTCTCGGGTAGGTTGTGTGGGTTCAGGTTATCAGGTGTCAGGGAGAGTTTTCAGCAATCAGATGTCAGCCGTCAGCTATGCAATGAGTGTCCGACGTTCGACCGGACGCTTTGCGCTCGCCATGTATCACGTTCCCTGACACTTGATGGCCTCGTAATCACGAAACGCCCTCCTGGAAATCCATGCCGATGTGACCGGCGCGTTCCAATTCTGCGTACTCCTCGTTTGAGACATTGAGAAGGGTCTTGTAAACGTACTCGTTGTCCTCCCCCATACGGACGGGGCCGCGCCGGATGGATATGGGCGTCTCGGACATCTTGTACGGAGCGCCCGGATACATATGAGTTCCGGTATCCTCCTGGTAAGCTTCCTCGAAGGCGCCTCGGCTGTTCAGGTGCGGGTCGTCGTAGGCGTCCTTCTGGTCGAAGACTGGGCCTGCCGCAACGCCCACCGCCTGCAACAGTTCCATCACCTCTCTGTTGTCCCATTGAGATGTCCACTCTGCGATGTAATTGTCCAGAGCATCGTGATTTCGGTATCGGCTGATGTGGTCTGTGAAGTCTTCACTCATCGCCCAGTCCGGATAGCCCAGAACCTCGATGAAGGCCCGCCACTCGGTGTCATCGGCAATCGTGATGACGACCCATCGGTCCTCGCCGAGGCATGGATAGCACCCCTGGAGAGCGTCACGGTGGCGATTGCCGATAGTGGAGGCGCTGCGACCGTTCATCGAGTAATCCATGAAGCTCCCGCCCAGAAACGGGATGACGTTCTCGGCCTGGGGAAGCTCGACAAGCTGGCCCTCGCCGGTGCGGTTGCGATGGTGGAGAGCGGCCAGCACAGCGAAGGCACCCTGAGTGCCGCCGGCGGCATCCGCCATCAGCACCGATGTGTTGGTGGTGGGGTCCATGTCTCGATAGCCTCTCTGCAAGCCGTGGCCCACGACGCTCTCCATGTGCAGCCCAAAACCTCGAAAATCTTTGTACCGCCCTGTGCTGCCGTAGGCGGGCATCCTTAGCATGATGATCTCAGGATTCTGCTCTTTGAGCATATCGTAGGATATGCCTAGCTTGTCCATCGTTGCAGGAGGGTTGTTCTCCACAAACACATCGCTGATCTTCGCCAGGCTCTTGAAGATGTCGAGGCCTTCGGGCTTGAGAAGGTCAACGGTCATGCTTCGCTTGTTGCGGGCGTGAGCGTTGAACGCCGGAACCTGGTTCCACGGTCGAGCGCCGGGGACGCGGCCCGGAAGTCCGCCGCCCGTGAGGCCGATACTTCTGATGAGTTCCTCGGAAGGGCGAGGCACGATGCCACGAGTGGGCGGCGGCGGGAATTTGGCGATAGACTCGATGCGGATCACCTCAGCCCCCAGGTCTGCCAGGAACGAGGTGCAGTACGGCCCGGCCCATACCACCGTAATGTCCAGGACTCGAATGCCATCCAGTGGGAGTTTTTGCATGTTATATGACACCCTGCTGTCGTAGGGACACAACTTCTTCGTCGGTGTATCCGAGGTCGATCAACACCTCGCGATTATGCTGCCCCAACATGGGCGCGGGGTGTCGGATGGCCCACGGGGATTTCTCCATGATAAACGGCCTCCCCGGATACCGGAGCGTTCCCGCCTGTGGATGCTCGATCTCTGCGAACGCGCCGCGGTCTATGAAATTGAAGTCGTTCTGAAGGTCCTCGATCGTGTTCAGGGGGCCACTGAGGACTCTCGCATCCTGGGCGGCCATCCATATTTCCTGTTTGTTACGGGAGAGAATCCAAGGGTAGAAAAACTCTTCAAACTCCGCCTTGAGGTCGTCGTCCTGCTGGGCGCCCGGTTGATACCATTTTGGGTCTTTTAGAAACTCCGGCTCGCCTAGCATTTTCACAATTCTTGGGAAGTAAACCCGCCCGCCCGTGAGCTCCACGTAGCCGTCCTTGCACGGATAGAATCCGCCGGGATAGCCACCAGCGCTATTAAGAGACTGACGTTGGCTGACCTCGCCGGTGTACTGATAGGCTATGAGCAATGGCATCCTGCGGTCGATTGAACCGACCTGAGTCTCCATGATGGACACGTCAACCTGTTGGCCGATATTCTGGAGTCGGGCTGCGAACACGGCTCCCATTGTGGCAACGGCAGCGGTCGCTCCCGCCTGGAACTGGATAACGTCGCCGCCCATCTTGAGAGGCTCACGCTCGGCGACTCCGGTGGTGAACATCTCGCCTCCCATGCCGTAGAAGGCAATCTCCGAGCCTTTGAAGTCGCGATACGGCCCCGACTGCCCGAAGTTGGAGATCGACGTCATCACAATTTCTGAGTTCATGCTTCGTAGGGACTCGTAGTCGAGTCCCAGGCGGGCCATAACTCCAGGCCGGAAGCTCTCGACCACCACGTCAACCTCTCTGACAAGCTGTCGCACAATCTTCTGGCCTTCGGCGGATTTCAGGTTGAGGGTGATACCTCGCTTGTTGGTGTTGAGGTGCAGGAACAGGCCGCTTTTTTCATGATGAGGGTTGTCGTCTGGGAACGGGCCTGACCTTCGGGCCATATCGCCGCCATCGGGACGCTCGACTTTCAGGACTTCCGCGCCGAAGTCGGCCATCAGTTTGGTGCAGTATGGCCCGGAGATGTAGTGGGTGAAGTCCAGGACTCGGATGTCCGATAGGGCCTGAGGCGGCGTTTGATTCTCTGTCATATCTTTACCGGCTTTCTGAACAGGTAAATTGCCCAACCGAACCCGTAGCGGCCCCATTTCAGGTATATTTCGCGAGCCTTCGCGCCCCGCGCCTGTATTTCAGGAAGGTCCGGATCGTCGGGATTGTGTCGCGCGAAATCGTCCACCGCGTGCCACTGGAGGGTTTCGTAGCGGTCCCAATCATCCTGGTTACTCACCATAGCGTAGATTGGAGTGAGACCCTCCTCTTCGCCAATCTGGACGTTGCCGTAGTGGGTGTTGAAATCGTCTCGGGTGAAATCCTCGGCGGCAAGGTATTTTTCGGACGGTTCCTGAGTGAAGAACGGCTCGCCTACCATCACTATGCCGTCGGGTCTGGTCATGTCCCTCATGGCTTTGAGAGTCCCACGATGCCCATCGTAAATCCACGACGCGCCTATGCACATAGACAGGTCGAACTGTTTTGTATTTCCATTGTGATAATCGGCTCCGCTTATATTGACGAATTGCAGGTCTGAATCGGGAACACGCTGACGTTTCAACTCCTCGGCGTCCCTGACCGCGTAGGGAGACAGGTCAACGCCGACGCCTCGGACCTCGTAGGTTTCGGCAAGTCTCACCAGCATCTCAGCCTTGCCACAGGCGATGTCAAGAACAGAACTGCCCGGCTTCAGCCTCAGCAGCCCGATAATCTCCTCCACCTTGGCAAGGCTCGTGGGATTGCAGACCACGTGAAAGCGATGGGTGATGTCGAAATACTTCCAGCGGTCCATTCCCCATTCGGTCATGCTTTAATGCCTTTCCGGAAGATCTCACTGCCAATTTAATTTCCGCAGACATTATAATCCCCAGGTGAACTCAAACCAACAAGAATCCGAATGCTGTTATTGGAGATCGAAGATGTCTGACAAAAAGAAAGTGCTGATAACCGGAGCGGCGGGACTGGTGGGCGGCGTTCTGAGGGATGGACTCAAGGACGATTACGAACTCAGCGGCGTGGACCGTGTGGCTATCGAAGGCTTCAACAGCCTGGTAGCCGACACCACCGACCTGGACTCAGTTCTGCCTGCCTACGAAGGCATCGACACCGTGATCGACCTAGCCAGCGTTCCCAGCGACAAGACCCGGTGGGAGGTCGTGCATCAGAACAACCTGACATCGACTCACAATGCTATGGAGGCGTCGAGGCGGGCAGGCGTCAAGCGGCTGATCTTTGCAAGCTCCAACCACGCCACCGGCAACTATGAGGACGACTATCCATACTCGGCCATCGTCACGGGGCAGTACGGAGGCGTTGACCCGGACAACATCCCCTACGTCACCACATCCATGCCTATCCGTCCCGACGGCTCATACGGCATCGGCAAGGTCTTCGGAGAGGCGACGGGACGGCACTTTTCAGACCGTCATGGCCTGTCGGTCATCTGCCTGCGAATCGGAACTCTGAACCGCGAGAGTCGTCCGTTGTCGGTGCGTCACTTCGCCACACTCCTGACTCATCGTGATCTGGTGCATCTGGTCGACCGCAGCATCCAAGCTCCGCTGGAGATAAAATTCGGGATATTCTACGGAGTCTCCAACAACAAGTGGCGCATCTGGGACATCTCGAATTCGCGGGATTCCATCGGCTACAACCCGCAGGACAATTCGGAGGAGTGGCGCGAGAGATAGATCAACGGATGTGTAGAGATCTCTGATCAATCAGTGGTCATGCTATCTGAAGTTGAAACGAATTGTCGGTTTTGTATCAACTTCTTCTGCGGTTTGATAATGCGGTATCAACTGTCCCCCGCTGGCAATCTGGTCAGTCATCGAAAATACGAGCGATCTAAACTCCGGAGAAATGACGATCAGACAGTTTGCGTATGCTCAAAAAGTCGAGTCGGTTGATACCAAAATACTTTGCGCTCAATCCCCTCACCCGTACAGAAACTCCGGGGCGTTCAGGTTTATGGCGGGGATGTCGTCCTTTTCGCGCCAGTAGTCCTGGGTGTGCTGCCACTCCGGTTTGTCGCCCCGCTTCGGTAGGAGAGACATGGCGCGCATAAGATAGCCAGGGTTGAAATTTTCTTGATCGATCCAGGGCAAAAGGTCCATGTCCTCGTCTTCCGGTCGCAGTGTGACACTGACCCGCTTCGAGCCGGATTCTTCCATGTGCGCCAGCAGGCGGCATACGAAATCCGACAGGAGGTCGGCGCGCAGCGTCCAACTGGCACGGAAGTATCCGAACACCCAGAGCAGGTTCGGCACGCCGGTGAACATCATGCCTCGGTAGTTGACGGTTTCGGAGAAGTCGAGAGGCTTGCCGTCGATCGCAAAGTCGATGTCTCCCAACACGCTCATGTTGAAACCGGTGGCGGTTACGATGATATCGGCTTGAAGTTCCTCGCCGGACTTCAGCAGGATGCCATGTTCCGTGAACCTGTCGATCTCGTCGGTGACGACAGACGCTTTGCCAGAAGCGATACCGTGGAAGAGGTCGCCGTCCGGGACGAAGGCTATGCGCTGGCGCCAGGGGCGATAGCTGGGCGTGAAATGGCTCTCCATATCGTACTCTGGGCCGAGAATGGAGCGAACGCCGTCGAGCAGTTCCTGCTTCACCTTCTCCGGTTCTTCGAACGAGCGCCGAGTGAATTTGGCCTGGTCGTGCAATATCTTTCGCCGCACAATCTCGTGAATCCACTCTTCGTCTACATCCAGTTCACGCAATGTCTCGGCGAGTTCGATCTTGTTGCGGCCGGGTATGAAATAGGTCGGCGAGCGTTGCAGAACGGTGACGTGCTCGCAGTCAGCAGCGATCGCAGGCACGAGAGTTGCTGTCGTCGCGCCTGATCCGATCACCACGACGTTCTTGCCGACGTATTCCAGGTCCTCCGGCCACGTCTGTGGATGAACAATATCGCCCTGATACGCTTCCATCCCCGGCCATTCCGGCGTGTAGCCTTCCGAATGGCGATAGTAACCCTGGCACATCCAGAGGAAGTTTGCAGTGAAGAACCTCTGTTCGCCCGTGTTCGTGCGTGTGGCCGTGATCGTCCAGCGATTATCTAAGCTCGACCATTGCGCTGAGGTGATCCTGTGGTTGTATCGGATGTGGCGGTCGAGGTCGTTTTCCTCAATCACGTCACCCATGTACTTTAGGATTTCCTCCGCGGATGCGATTGGAGGCCCTGTCCACGGCTTGAAGCGATAGCCGAATGTGTGGAGGTCGCTGTCGGACCGGATGCCGGGATAGCGGTGCATCCACCACGTCCCGCCGAAGCTGTCGAGTCCATCCAACACGACGAAGCTGGTTCCTGGGCGCTGCTTCGTCAGATGGTAGGCGCCGCCAACGCCGGATATGCCGGCCCCGACGATTAGAACGTCGAACTCCTCGGTTATTGTGGGTTCTACCTCGGTGGTTGTTTCGGATGTTGTCATAGGTAGGCGCTAATCCAGTTCACTTATTCGATTGCTCAATAGTGGTCTGCTTAGATCATTGAGGCCATACTACGCTCTGACTCTGGATGCCGCAATCTAGATTCTATGAGGTCACAGTGATGACGTAATCCTCGCCGTACGGAATCAAAACGAAGGGTATGGTCGTCCGTTTACATTTCGGTCATGTCGGGCAGAGTTGTGATAATGCTGAGGATGCGGTCCAGACCGTCGTTGGTCTTCTGGGCCTGCTTGCATAGCTCCTCAAGCAGGGACTCTTCGCTGACTCCGTGCTCGAAATGGATGTATTCAAAGGTGGGGCCTGCGTTCTCGTCTGCGCCCTCGGCTACAGGCTGTTGCATCATCATTCGAGCCAACAAAGGCATGACAGAGACCATCACAGAGTACAGCCCTCTGAAGACCAATTGGTGCGTCGCTGCCGCGTCTGTCAACAAAAAAATATCCTCCAGCGCCAGCAGCATGTAGCAATAAATGTAGAACTTCAGCGACATTGGGACACTTTTGGACCTGGGATTAATGGAGACTATTTGTAGGTAGAGCGAGCTCCTAACAGAGGCATAAGATGTTCTCGGGGAAGGAGCGCACGTGACTCACAACACCCAAGGACAAGAATCAGTCTGCTGAAGAACGAAGCCAGGACACTCAACGATTTGTTCGGCAGGTTCGGTTAGCCACTCGCAGGAAATACACCACACAAGAGAAGATCCACATAGTCCTCGAAGGGCATGCAGGGCTGAAATTCAGCACATCCGGCTCGGGCAGCGACAACTCCAACGACCGGGTCTCAGGCACGGTGGACGGCCTCACTATTGAGCACGGCGAGCCTGCTGCGGAGACGGACCTCGCAACTGCGTGGGGCGTCAACAATACGGTCCTACTTGAGTTAGAGGATCGCATCTACATCACCGAAACAGGCGCGGGCACAGTATCAGTCAGCGATGATTCCGGGAGTGATTTTCAGATCGTTGGCACGCCGGCGGAGTTTATGGAGGAAAACACGAACTTCGACATTTCCGCCGCTTTGCTTCACTTCATCGGCGATGACGACGACGTTGATGACGAAGATTAGAAGCAAAGGACAGATAAAGAAGGAGTCCCACACCAACACTGGCAACCGCGATCAGTGCCGAAATGTGACTGAGTCTTGTTAAATCCGTCACTTTAACTGCGGCAGGCAACACATAACGATTACAGGGCCCCTGCAATCCAGGAGGCCTGTATTTGATGAACGGAGTTACAATCGACGAGCGCTCAGTCAATCGACGCAGTCAGCACGGGTGAAGCCCAACTTACACGATGTGAGACGAACTTCGCTCCTTAACTTCGAATTCACCCACCATCCGGGCCGAAGAGGTCGGCTATGTCCTGCTCCACCTGGGCTTTTAGTTCGGCCTCATCTCGGAAGCCGAACTCGCGATAGGAGTCTGCCGAGCCGTAGTCCCGTGTACTGATGACCACAGGCATGGGGACCGAGTGCCCGAAGACCAGCGCCTGTTGTTTGGACTCCAGACGTGCCAGCACCGAGCGGAGCTTGCGGCTTCCCGACACACCGGTAAGCACGGCGTCGATGTCGCGCTCGTTGTCAAGCAGGCAGGTGAACTTGGTTCCGATCTGGCTCATCACCTCGTCGTCTATGCCGCTGGGTCGCTGGTCCACCACCAGCAGCGTGACGTTGTACTTCCGCATCTCGCGGGCGATGGTGCCGAAGATGGTCTGGTCGGCGATGGCAGGACTCAGGAACTTGTGGGCCTCCTCGACGGTGATGACCAGAGGGCGCGGACGCTCGGTCTGGTCGCCCATCGCCTGCTCGGTCAGCCGCTGGTAACGGTCATAGATTCGGCGGGTCAGCAGGTTGGCGACCAGGATGTAGGCCGTCAGGTCGCTCCCGTAGCGTCCGAACTCCAACACAACGTGCATGCCGCGCTCGATGTAGTTCAGAATCTGGTTCACCGAATCGTGGCCGCTGTCCTTATCCATGAAATGGTACCGATCCAGCCTCGCTAGCCGACTGTGCAGGGTTGAAAGAGCGCGTTCGTTGACGTTAAGTTCCTGGGCCAACTCTCCCACATCCGAGCCGGTTGGCAGGTCCAGGAAACTTTTCAGCCACTTGCGCCGACCGAATTTGCGTTGGAGAGCGTGGGCCGCATCCGCTGCCACCTCGGACAGGTTGAGGGTGTCCCTGAGCATCTGAACGTCCTCGGGTTCGATCTCCTCATAGCCGATTCGCACTATGTAGTCGGGGCTGAGTCCGCGACGCCGCGAGCTTTCCTCGTCTAGCGAGAACACGGCGACCTTGGAGGGGAACAACTGTTTGAGGCCTTTGACCTCGCGGTTGTCCGACTCGCTGGTGCCTTTCCATCCGTACTCGCCGTGCATGTCGAACACGAGATTGCTGGCAGTCCCGTTCTGGAGGATCCCCAGCAACAGCAGGCGAGTCAGGAACGTCTTGCCTGTGCCGGACTTTCCGAACACCCCGTTGCTGCGCTTGACCAATTCCTCGATGTTCAGGCACAGGCGCGTCTCCATATCCAGAGGGTTGCCGATATAGAAATGGTTCTCGTCCTCCTCTCCAAAGACGATACGGATGTCGTCGTCGGTGGCCGTGCCCACGGCGGAGAAGTGAGGAGGGACGGTCTTGGCAGGCTGTGGGCCGTCGATGCCCGCGATGTTGTCGCCGCCGCCGATGGTCAGCATCGGCTCGACAGTGATGGTCCCATACGCGGCGGTGCCGGAGATAACTTTGGCGATGAAGGGGTTGGACACGTCGGGAGGCGAGGTCACCATTGTTTGATCCATCGCCTTGAGTGCAACTTCAGTCACCACGCCGAAGAATCGCATCCGCTGTCCCTGGATGCTCACGAAGGTGCCGACCTTGATGTCCTCAATGGAGGTCGAGGAGTCCAGCCGCACTTCCATGCCCTCGGTCAGAGAGCCGGAGACGACCATGCCCAGGTTCTGGGAAGAAGTCTGGCCGACCAGAGATTCGGGCTGCATGTTGCCGTTCTGAGTCATGGAGAGAGCCTCCGGAGAATGTTGTTCAGTCGCTGTAACTGGTCTCCCAGGAGCGGCGTTAGCTGCCGCCCCGCCTGTATCAAGAACGATTCGGGGTCTGGATAAGACTCGCTGGCCCGTCGGAGAAACGACGCCAGAACGTCGTCGGTGGCCGCTGTGGGAGCCGATAGCAGGATGGGCACGAACTCCAGCGAAGCGGCGAACTCTCTCAACTCGTCTCCGTGACACGGATGCACAAATGAGTGGATTCGCGGAGGCAAAGGAGCCAGCCAACGACGCAGGGTCTCGTCGTCTCGATGCCCGACAGTCTGCGCTCGGAATTCGGTGGTCAGCAGTCGGTTAAGCTGGGGATTCTCTTCGTAGATGGCAGCTTCGGAATCCTCGTCGCGCCCGCGCGCTATGGGCCGACGGGCCGAGTCCAGACTGTGAGTTGCGACCTCGAACACTATACCGTACACCACGCCAGTCTCGGACCCGCCGCCGCAGCGCACAAGCGTCCCCAACGGTGGAGCGTCGTAAAGGTCATAACTCTGAGATGTGAACTCGGTGGTCGAGGCCTCGATGACCTCGCCGAGCCGGTGGTTGTTGTCTGTCATAGGTATCAGGAATTGTCCATTCTGAGTCCGCAGACGAAGAATCTAGTCGTAAGCAATACAACAGTTGTCTCACAATCGACCAGATGCTTTACTCCGTTCAGCATGACAGGTTTTGGTCAATTGTTAAACGGGTGCGGGAACACGAAAATTCACGACCTCAGCCGTGCCATTGTGTAGGAGTCCACGTATAGGCCATCCCGAAAGGCGTGGTTGCGATGCGTGCCTTCGATCTCGAATCCGAACTTTTCGTACAAAGAAATGCCCGGCTCGTTGTCAGCATAGACTTGAAGCTCGATGCGCTGGATGTTCAGCCAGTTCTCTGCGAGGTCGATCATTGCATCCATGAGTAGAGCTCCGGCCATGTCCGTGGAAATCGTCGTGAATGCCCATCCCGAATCCGGCAGAGTGCGCCATGCGACCGACGCCGCAGTGGAGGTTGATCGACCCGACGACACGGCCATCCACTTCGGCCACCAGAACGTGGTCCCGAGGACTGCGATTCTCTGTCCGCTTCTTCCAGAAGTCCAGTGGGGCATAGGGCAGGCCCAGGATGTTCTTCATCACGCCCGGGCAAGTGTATACTTGATGAAGGTTCTGGTAGTCACCATTCCTGACCGCTCGAACAACGATGTTCATTACGCTCAATCTATCCCTTTATGTAACCGCTTCTTGTTCTGCTCACCCTATGTCTGCCACTTTAGGGGCATGAAGGTAGTTTAGCTGACTGTTCAGTTTTTTGGGTCAACCTCAGTATTTCGATTGCGAATCGCAACGATATGTGCGTCGAGTTTGACGAAATAGAATGCGCCTCTGGCGACAACCATACGACTATGAAGATCGCGCTGACGATGGCAATAGGGGTTAGTTTTCGCATTTGTGGGAATCGAACAGACGGCAACAGTTCTGGCAGATGATTGACTATGGGAGCGGTATCACCCAAATTCCAACAACTGCCAACGCCCACACCGGCGGCGCAAATACGCCCCTGCAATAATGAGGTCATAATGGCGGAACGACTGCCATGTCGCCGACCCCGTTGGACTTAGTTATGTTCGCCCTGCCCTATCAGGTCTACGCCAATGGAATCGGATTGGCAGCAACCGCGACCTAGCGGACTCGTCGCGGTATGGGTATTGACGGGTCGAGGTTCTGATTTCGTTGGTTACGAAAACTAAAGCCAACGCAGGCGTTTTGAGCGGTTCTTCTCAGAGGTGAATACAGCCATGCGGTTGTCCTGGAGGGATTCCTCTACCAGATCGACGAAATACCGGCGATCCGAGGTTGTGACCACGGCCTGTTCGTGGGCCTCCATTAAGGAGACAGGATAGCCTGGCCCTCGGCGGCACTGGTCCAGAACCAAGGCGTGAGTGAGGCTGAGCATCGCCTCATCCTGGGCGATCCACGAGGGTATCTCGACCCGCCCGATTTCCTCTCCTGAGTTGATGTAGAAGAAGCTGATTCCGTGGCTGTCGTAGTAGTTGACGACCAGCGAGCTTGTGGAATCGAACACGGCGGACCGTTGGCCTTTATCCAGCAGTCTCGAGAATACTTCGCGGTCCAGGATGCCCTCGGCGGCATCGTCGCAGGGGCGACTGCCTGCCGACAACTGACCGCAGTGGACAGCGCAGTCGGAAATTTCGTATGGGCAGGCGCTCACTCGCACCGCGCCCATGAACTCGGCGTAACCCGGCAAGCTGACGTAGGCCGCCACAGCCAAAGGGCGCTTCTCTGCCAGGCTCCGAAGATCGTCGAGTGCGGCCACGAAGCCTTCCTCCATAAGCTCTTCGATCACGAAATCCTGATATCCTCGGTCGATAAACATAACCAGCGCGCCGTCCATCA